>ERZ1673700.433-NODE-433-length-55113-cov-40.420357_pt1 | contig 55113 bp, 45 predicted proteins | sample MGYA00580230_ERZ1673700 | MGnify/ENA primary metagenome ERZ1673700 (study PRJEB41218, sample SAMN15661782) | gut metagenome | host: Homo sapiens | place: Canada: London | collected 2015-08-20/2019-03-30 | study: EMG produced TPA metagenomics assembly of...
CCGGAAAACCACTTCCAAAAAGCCAGTTAGATTTCGAGTCGTTCTCGTTACGACCACTTCGATACATCTCCATATTCAAATCATGCTGTGGAGCGCAGTGCAAACATTCGCACTGATAATCCTACAGCTTTGTCATTATACCAAAAATCCTGCCTTCCGTCAACTGGTTTTCATTGCAGAAGAGGGGGCGCACGCAGCACCAACACGCCCGCATTATAGGAATTGGTCAACCGGTTGCGGCAGATCTCCCACACAAATTTCCGCCGGCCGTTGAAATTTTCGCAAAATATTACTATTTTAAAGCGATTTTGTACAAACGTCTGCCGGGTTTACTGTGATATACTAGTTTTACAACGAGGTCTGCGCTGCGGACCCACACACTGAAAATCTGAGAAGGAGTCGTATCAATGAGAGAGATCATTTCTTTGAACGAAAACTGGACCCTGTCCTTCCCCAAGGGCGACCACGCCACCGAGCAGGTCAACCTGCCCCACACTTGGAACGCTGTGGATGGCAACGACGGCAATGGCAGCTACCTGCGCACCACCGGCGTTTACACCCGCACCTTCACCACACCCAAGCAGCCCCGCGAGGGCGGCCGCACCTACGTGGAAGTTCTGGCTGCTGCCCTGAACTCCACCGTGAAGGTCAACGGTCAGGTCGCTACCACCCACGAGGGCGGCTTCTCCATCTTCCGTGCAGACGTCACCGACCTGTGCCACGCGGGTGAGAACGAGCTGACCATCGAGGTCTCCAACGAGGACACCCCGTCCATGTACCCCTCTTCCGCCGACTTTACCTTCTACGGCGGCCTGTACCGCGGTGTCAACCTAATCAGCGTGCCCAACGCACACTTTGATCTGGACTACTACGGCGGCCCCGGCATGATGGTCACCCCTGTTCCCACCGAGGACGGCGGCGCAAACTTCACCATCAAGAGCTTCGTCACCAACCCCGCTGACGACCTGACCGTCATGTACAGCATCGAGGACTGCTTCGGCCGCGAGGTCGCTTCTGCTGTCCGCGGCTCTGCTGACACTGAGGTCACCATCTACGTTCCCGATGCCCAGCTGTGGAGCATGGACGAGCCCAACCTGTACACCGTTGTCGCCACCCTGCAGCGCAACAACGAGGAAGTGGACGAGATCGCCGCCAACGTCGGCGTCCGTTCCTTCAAGGTCACTCCCGACGAGGGCTTCTCCATCAACGGCGTACCCACCCCGCTGCGCGGTGTTTCCCGCCATCAGGACCGCGTGTTCGAGGGCAACGCTCTGACCGCCGAGGAGCACTATGATGACGCCATGCTCATCAAGGAGCTGGGTGCCAACACCATCCGTCTGGCACACTACCAGCACAGTCAGGACTTTTACGATGCCTGCGATGAGATCGGTTTCGCCGTTTGGGCTGAGATCCCCTTCATCAGCGTCTTCAAGAAGGGCGAGGGCGCTCACAAGCATGTCATGGAGGAGATGAAGGAGCTCATCATCCAGAACTACAACCACCCCTCCATCATGTTCTGGGGCATCTCCAACGAGATCCTCATCGGCGGCATCTCTCAGGAGCTGGTGGACACTCATCACGATCTGGAGAAGCTCTGCAAGGAGCTGGACCCGACCCGCCTGACCACCATCGCCCACGTTTCCACCACCCCCGTCAACGGCCCCATGCACCACATCACCGATCTGGAGAGCTACAACCACTACTTCGGCTGGTACGGCGGCAAGATGGAGCAGAACGGCCCGTGGCTGGATCAGTTCCACGCAGAGCACCCCGACATCTGCATCGGCATCTCCGAGTATGGCTGCGAGGGCATCATCAACTGGCACAGCAACACCCCCCAGTGCAAGGACTACACCGAGGAGTATCAGGCTCTGTACCACGAGCACATGGCACAGGTCTTCGAGGATCGTCCTTGGGTCTGGGCTTCCCACGTCTGGAACATGTTCGACTTCGGCTGCGCTGCCCGTAACGAGGGCGGCGTGAGCGGCCGCAACAACAAAGGCCTCATCACCATGGACCGCAAGACCAAGAAGGACAGCTATTTTGCCTATCAGGCTTACTGGACCCAGACCCCGATGGTTCACATCGCTGGCCGCCGCCACGCTCAGCGCGCAGGCGAGACCACCGAGATCAAGGTCTACTCCAATCAGGACACCGTCGTTCTGTACGTCAACGGCAAGGAAGTCGGCCAGCAGACCGCACACCGCGTCTTCAAGTTCAACGCTGCTCTGAACGAAGGTTTCAACACCATCGTGGCCGTTGCCGGCGATGTGAAGGATTCCATCACGCTGGAGAAGGTTGCTGAGGAGCCCGGCTACTACACCCTGCCGGAGTTCAACGAGCGTCAGGAAGGCGTCGCCAACTGGTTCAAGCAGATCGGCAGCATGGATCTGACCGCGCCCATGGAGTTCCCGGAAGGCTATTACAGCGTGAAGGACACCATGGAAGATCTTGCTAAGAACGAAGAGGCTCTGGCTCTGGCTGCAAAGGCCGTCAAGCTGGCCACCAACTTCGACATCAAGCCCGGCGTCGGCATGTGGGACATGATGAAGAAGATGACCCCCGAAGCCATGAGCAACATGATCTCCGGTATGCCGGAGGGCTTCATCGAGAGCCTGAACGCACAGCTCATCAAGGTCAAGAAGTAATTCCCCCTCAAAAGCAGAACAATGCCCCGGCGGATGCTGCAAATGCAGTGCCCGCCGGGGCATTTTGCGGTTTCATTTTCATTCTCAGGCCGCTGTAACACTCAGCTTCAGACCGAGCTGCTGGAAGATCTTCAGCAGCGTATCGAGGTTTGGCACGGTCTTGAACGACTCGATTCGCGCCACCGACGACTGTGGAATGCCGCACAGCGCAGCCAGTTCCCGCTGGCTCAGGCCCAACGCATTGCGCTGTTCCACCATTGCTTTCACGATCTGCGAAAGTGCCTCCACTTCTTCCATATCCTTGGAGATTTCTGGGTCTACCGTCCGCACATGCTCTTTGTAGTCGTTCCATGTCCTCATCGTCTATCACTCCTTATTTCTTGTAAGCCAATCATCCCGTTCCGCTTTCGCGCACTCGATCTCTCTTCGAGGTGTCTTCTGCGATTTCTTTCGGAACTGATGCAGCAATACAAATTTATTCTTCCTCCAACAGAAGTAAAACACCCGGTTATTGCCCGGTCGCAGTTCCCAGATATCTTCTACCAGATGCTTCGTAATATTTTCCGGCAGCCGCGTCCCGCTGTCTTGCAGCAGCTGGATATAAAGTGTGATTTGCTTATGCTGTATCCGGGCATCTTTATTCGTTGCACTTTTTACGCGCAATTCTTCCAGAAAGTCCCACAATTCCGAGACGCCGTTTGCGTCTTCATAAAATTCAACTTCATACATTTCACATTTTCCTCAACCAAGCTGCTTTCCTCAGGTTTATGATAGCACATATGCTATCATGTGTCAATCTTCTTTTGTAACTCCCCCAGTCACCTTCGGTGACAGCTCCCTCAGAGAGGGGGCTAGCTCCCCCCTTGAGGGAGTAACAGCAAGAGCCCCACGGCGGATGTCGTGGGGCTCTTGTGCATACTTAAACCAAATTCTCAGCGCTTTTTCTTCTTTTTCTTTTTCGGGCCGGAGGAAGCCGCACTGCTCGTCGCACGGGGCGCATTGCGGGCCCGGCGGGACTCATACAGATACTTTGAGAGATTGGGCACCACGATGGCGATGAACGCCAGAACGACGAACACCAGAAAGCTGGGCTGGTCGTGGTTCGTATTGAACAGCGTTTGCAGGAAGTTGCTCATAACATGTACCTTTCCGGTTTTGCGAAACCGCTGAATAGGGGGTGGCTCACAGCAGGATGAGGCCGTTCTCGTCCGGCTTCATGGGGACGGCGATGATCGCATCCACGAGGGTCATTGCGATGGAAAAACCGCTCCAGCAGGTCGCCAGATAGAGCACCCCCAGAATGGGCCGCTTCGCGTAGAACTGGTGTGCGCCAAAGATTCCCAGAATGCAGAGGCGGAGGTAGGTCTTGCGGTTGACGGCGTGCTTTTCGCGGCCATCATACCATGTGGCCAGATGATCGATGCAGTTCCAGATGAAGCCGTGGTTGGGGTCTTTCTGCCATTGGGTCTTTGCCATTGTTTTATACCTCTGTCTCTTGTTTCATAAAATCAGGAAAGCCGCCCACCGCGCAGTCAGCCCGGTGAGCGGTCTTCCTTATTGGTTTCTGATGAGAATGTTTTCCGCAGTATTAAGCGTTAGAATGCAGCTTGGGATCAGGCGTTCTGCGCAGCAGCCATCTTGATCTTCACGACCTCGTCCTGAATCTCGGCCATCTTTTCCTTGGTCAGGGGGTAGAAGTGCATTGCGATCAGGTTGCAGACCAGACCGATCATGATGACGCCGTAAGCGCACAGTGCAGTGCCGATGCGGAGCTTCATGGTGACGGGGTCGCCCATGACGGGGTTGTGGTCAACGAAGCCGCAAGCGGTGAACATGGCGCCAGCGATCATGGGAGCGAAGGAAGAGACCAGCTTGTCCACGAAGCTGAACAGGGTGCCCATCAGGCCGGGGACGTACTTGCCGGAACGATAAACTTCGTAGTCAGCGCAGTCAGCGGTCATGGGGATAACGATGTTGCCGGCGAGGTTCTGGAAGCCGCCGGTGAGAACGGTCAGGACAATGTAGAGGATCAGGAAGTAGCCCCAGTTCAGAGCACCGGTCTCCGGGTTGGAGGTCATGGTGGTGGGGTCACCCAGCAGCCACAGAGCGATCAGAGCGCCATTGCCGATCAGAGCGCCGACAGAGCCGATGATCATGCCCTTGCGCTGGCCAAACTTGGTAGCCAGAGTGGAGATGCACAGGAAGGTCAGGATGCAGACGGGGACGGTGGTCAGAGCGGTGACGTTGCCCTGCAGCAGGGTAGAACCGGCGATGCAGGCGAACAGAGCGACCTGAACGGCGCTGGTTTTTGCGGTATTGCCCAGCTTATCGGTAGAGGCAGACAGGACCAGCATCTGAATGGCGCGGTTGTTCTTCAGGGTATCCCAGTAATCCTTCAGGCCGACCTTGACGGGCTTGCCGGTGCCGAAGAACTCAGGACGATCCTTCGGGGCGATGGCGATGACAGCCAGCAGGGTGAAGATGCCGGAAGCGATGGCAGTGAGCAGCCAGAAGGTGTGGAAGAACTGGGTGGAAGCATAGCCGCCAACGTCCTTGTAGCTGTTTGCGATGTTGGCGGTGATAACAGCCAGACCGGCAAACAGGACGGTGTTATACACACCGTCGAAGGAGGCAAACAGGGGGCGCTGCTTGGGGTCGTTGGTCAGGCAGGACTGAGCCGACTTGGTAACGACACACTGGCAGGTGTAGCCGAGGTAGTAAACCATCAACACGACCACATAGAAGGGGAAGCGGGCAGCCTGCGGCAGGTTGTGGGTGACATGGAAGGCGACGAAGCTGGTCACGGCCAGAAGGATGTTGCCAATGACCATGAACGGGCGGTTCTTGCCGAACTTGCCGTTGGTCTTATCGACCATGAAGCCCACGAACGGGTCGGTGACGCCATCCCAGATACGCATGGCCATGGTCAGGGAAGAAGCGACCATCATGCCAACGCCGACCCAGCCCATCAGGTAGTAGGTGGCGTAGTTCATCAGGAACATGTACAGGTTGGTGGCCGTGTTGTTCAGCGCAAAGCAGCCGATGCGCCACAGCGGAACACGGTGGATGCCGTTGGTCTCATAGTTCTTGTCATAGAACTTGTCCGGCAGAGTTCTCGTTTTTGCCATTTCGTTTTCTCTCCTTAATTCGTGAATAGGCGTTCTCCGTTTTGCCCCGTTTAGAAAACCGCACCTGCCACTGTGCGGGCTGCGGGACTTTATGTCATTATTATGAACACATTTCGAAAATTCTGTTAGTAAAATTTTGAGGTGAATCAGGACGATTTTACTATTTTAAGAAGATTTTCACAACTTTCAAAAAAGCTATTGGGTAGGTTGCACAATCAAGTGATATACTAGTATTGCACATTGCCCATCTGCGCGAAACGTCCTGAAAAGAATGTGGGGAAATTGCGGATTTATCCAAAAATATTTCTACTCCGTTTGGAGCCGCGTCATTATAATATAGGTATCATAAAAACGCATCTCTGGATCCCTGCAAAAAATGAAAAAGGAGAAACACAAATGGCAGTAAAAGCTTCCGAGCGCGTTCAGCGCTACGTCAATGCAAACGGCCCCACCATCGGCACAGTGGAGCGCAAGGTCCTTTCGCAGGACGGCCTGTACTTCAAGGATATCGACGGCACCGGCACCGTCAGCGCCGTCAACGACTGGCGCCTTTCCCCCGAAGAGCGCGCACAGGCTTACGTCAAGACCCTGACCACCAGCGAGAAGATCGGCCAGCTCTTCACCTCCGACTGGCGGATGGGCCCCAAGTATCCCTCCCCTCGTCTCGCCGCCAACGGCCACAAGCCCGTGGGCGACGAGACCGGCCTGCTGGATGAGGCCCCGGTGGATGTCTCCGACAGCATCTTCGGCCATCAGGCTCTGCCCAGCACCACCGACATGGTCAAGAAGTGCTTCAACCGCCACGTCATTCTCCGCGAGAGCCCCTCGCCCGAAGATCTGGCCGATTACCTCAACCAGCTGCAGTACCTGACCGAGACCTGTGAGCACTTCGTACCCATGCAGGTCATGTCCAACAGCCGCAACGAGAACGGCGAGGTCGTCTTCGGTATGAACGACGCCACCGGCGTGTTCGCCACCTATCCCGGCACTCTGGGCATCGCAGCCGCCGTCAAGGGTACCGCCCGCATCGACATCATCGACAAGTTCGCCGACACCATCCGCCGCGAGTGGAACGCATGCGGCCTGAAAAAGGGCTATATGTACATGGCCGACTGCGTTACCGACCCCCGTTGGCAACGCACCTTCGGCACCTTCGGCGAGGACCCGGAGCTGATCGAGGAGATCTTCGACCACCTGATCCCCGGCATTCAGGGCGGCAGCAACGGTGTCACCCCGGAGGGCGTATCCGTCACCGTGAAGCACTTCCCCGGCGGCGGTGCCCGTGAGAACGGCTTTGATCCCCACTATGCCGCTGGTCAGTGGAACATCTACGCCACCCCCGGCTCCCTGCAGAAGTATCACATCCCGGCTTTCCGTGCGGCCATCCGCCACAACGCCGAGTCCATCATGCCCTACTACTCCAAGCCCTGCGCCGAGAAGAGCGCCCCGCAGGAGGACTTCAACGGCAACCCCCTTGCGCTGAACCCCTACGGCTTTGCCTATAATAAGGTGTTCATCGACGGGATGCTCCGCAGCCAGATGGGCTTCAAGGGCTACATCAACTCCGACACCGGCATCGTCCACAACATGTGCTGGGGCGTCGATATGCTGGACGAGCCGGAGCGCATCGGCTACGCCGTCACCCAGAGCGGCGTGGACCTGATCTCCGGTCTGCTGGACAACGAGCTGGGCGAGGAGAGCTACGCCCGCGCCACCAATGGCTACTACGACACCCACGAGGTGCCCGCCGGCTTCAAGAAGGAGGACCTCGTCCTGACCGACGAGAGCCTGAACCGCGCCGTCAGCCGCACCCTGACCGAGTTGTTCCGTCAGGGCATGTTCGAGGACCCCTACGCCGACCCCAAGAAGGCCGCCGAGGTCGTAGCCACCAAGGCCGACTGGGAAGAGGCTGCCCGCGTCCACCGCGAGAGCGTCGTCCTGTTGAAGAATGACGGCACCCTGCCCCTGAAGAAGGGCTGCAAGGTCTACGCCGAGGCCTTCGGTAAGAGCGCCGAAGCCAGCGGGGCTGCCACCAAGGCCCTGCGGGAGATGCTGGGCGATGTGGTTCTGGTGGATGACCCCGCCGCAGCCGAGATCGCCCTGCTGATGGTCAGCCCCCAGTCCGGTGCGTACTTCAACGCTACCCCCGGCTATCTGGAGCTGGACATCTGCGAGGACAAGACCGTCTGCAACGTGGACGAGAGCGGCAAGCCCACCGCCGAGACCCACAAGGAGACCACGCTGGTGGGGGCCAACCGCATCCCCGGCATCGCCGAGGCGGTCCACGCGCACGGCGGCAAGGTCGTCTCCAACATCAACTGCCCGCTGGCTTGGGAAGTCGGCAGCATCGAGAAGGTCTCCGACGCGCTGACCGTCGGCTTCGACACCTATCCTTCCGCTACGCTGGATGTCATCTTCGGCCGCTTTGCCCCGGTCGGCAAACTGCCGCTGACCCTGCCCAAGGGCGATGAGGTTCTGGCTGTCAACGCGGACGGCGTCTGCGTCAGCCCCAACGACGTGCCCGGCTACGCCAAGGATGCCTACATGCCCGACAGCATGAAGGACGAGAACGGCAAGGCTTACGCCTACCGCGACGCCGCCGGCAACTACTATGAGATGAACTTCGGTTTGAATTACTAAGCTTTCATCGATAATCAGCACCCCTTCCGGGGTGTTGATTATCGATTTTCACAAGGAGAATCAAATGCCTCAGACACAGAAAAAGCAAGATATGGGCACCGGCGACGTCAAGAAGCTGCTGCTCCAGCTGATGATCCCGGCGGTCGTAGCGCAGGTGGTCAATCTGCTGTACAACATCGTGGACCGCATCTACATCGGCCACATCTCCGGCATCGGTGCGGCGGCGCTGACGGGCGTGGGCCTGTTCACCCCCATCCTGATGCTGCTGAACGCCTTTGCCATGCTCATCGGTGCGGGCGGTGCCCCCCGCACCGCCATTGCCATGGGCCAAGGCGATAAGGAGCAGGCGGAAAAGATCATCAGCAACAGCTTCACCATGCTGATGATCTTCGCGGTGCTCCTGACGGTCGTGTTCTACGCCAGCGCACCCACCCTGCTGCGCCTGTTCGGTGCCAGCGATACCACCCTGCCTTACGCGCTGGCCTACAGCCGCATCTACATCCTCGGCTCGGTCTGCGTCCTCATCGTGATGGGCATGAACCCCTTCATCACAACGCAGGGCTTCGCCAAGATCAGTATGCTCACCACCGTCATCGGTGCAGTCATCAACATCATTCTGGACCCCATCCTGATCTTCGCGTTCGGTCTGGGCGTGCAGGGCGCAGCCATCGCCACCGTGCTCAGTCAGGCCGTGGGTGCCATCTGGATCCTGCGCTTCCTCACCGGCCCCAAGACCACTCTCAAGCTGAAAAAAGAGTACCTGAAGCCGGAAAAGAAGACCATCCTGCCCGTCGTAGCGCTGGGCATATCCTCTTTCGTCATGCTCTCCACCGAGAGTCTGCTCTCCATCAGCTTCAGCTCCAGCCTCGCCCGGTACGGCGGCGACGTGGCCGTGGGCGCTATGACGGTCATCACCAGCGCTTCCCAGCTGGCGACTCTGCCCCTTCAGGGCATCTGCCAAGGCGGCCAGCCGGTGATGAGCTTCAACTTCGGCGCGGGCAAAAAGAGCCGCGTCAAGGAGGCCTTCCGCTTCCAGTTGACCCTCTGCTTCGGCTACACGACCCTGTTCTGGCTGCTGATGATGCTGGTTCCCGGCGCGGTGGCGGGCATCTTCACTTCGGACGCCGCCCTCATCGAATACACCACGTGGGCCATGCGCATCTATATGGCTGGCATCTTCGCCATGGGTATTCAGATCGCGTGCCAACAGAGCTTCATGGCGCTGGGGCAGGCCAAAGTCAGCTTGCTGCTGGCCTGTCTGCGCAAGATCATCCTGCTGATCCCCCTCATCTTCATTTTGCCGCATCTGGTTTCTGAACCCGTTTTCGGCGTCTTCCTCGCCGAGCCGGTCAGCGACATCCTTGCTGCAACCGTTACCGCCTTCACCTTCTTCACACGGTTCAATAAGATCTTGGACAAGGGTGCGGGCAAAGTCTGATTGAACGGAGGTACACCATGGAAAAGAACGTTCTGAACACCGACCTCTCCGGCAAAGTCGCCGTTGTCACCGGTGCCAGCGGCACCCTCTGCTCCATCTTCGCCAAGGCCTTGGCCCGCGCAGGGGCGAAAGTTGCTCTTCTGGGCCGCAATATGGACAAGCTCAAGGCGCTGGCCGATGAGATCGAAGCCGAGGGCGGCGTGGCCAAGGGCTACACCTGCAACGTCATGAACAAGGCCAACTGCTTACAGGTGGCCGAAGACGTGCTGGCTGACCTCGGCCCCTGCGACATCCTCGTGAACGGTGCGGGCGGCAACAATTCCCGCGCCAATACCGACAAGGAATATTTCGAGATGGGCGACCTCGACACCGACACCGTGACTTTCTTCGACCTCGACGAGAGCGGCGTGGAGATGGTGTTCAACCTGAACTTCATCGGCACCCTGCTGCCGACCCAAGCCTTTGCCCGCCAGATGGTCGGCCGCGAGGGCTGCAACATCCTGAACATCTCCAGCATGAACGCCTACCTGCCCCTGACCAAGATCCCGGCCTACTCCGGCTCCAAGGCCGCCGTGACCAACTTCACGCAGTGGCTGGCCGTCCACTTCAGCAAGGTGGGCATTCGGGTCAACGCCATTGCGCCGGGCTTCTTCGCCAGCGACCAGAATGCAAAGCTCCTCTACAACGAGGACGGCACCCCCACCGCCCGCACCGGCAAGATCCTTGCCGCCACCCCCATGGGCCGCTTCGGCGACAGCAAGCGTGACCTCGTAGGCGCGCTGCTCTTCCTGCTGAACAACGACGCCGCCGGGTTCATCACCGGCATCTGCCTCCCCGTGGACGGCGGCTTCTCCGCCTATTCGGGCGTGTGATCCCAACACAACAAAAAACTGCCGCATCCGAGCATTTTCCCCGATGCGGCAGTTTTCTTTGTTATTGGTTCGCCAGCAGCACTGCCAGAACAGCCTTCTGGACGTGGAGGCGGTTTTCCGCTTCGGTGAAGATCTCGTCGGCGTGCTCCTCAAAGACGGCAGTGGAGATCTCCTCGCCGCGGTGGGCGGGCAGACAGTGGAGCAGCAGGGCGTCGGATCTTGCCTTGCTCATGAGCGGACTCGTGACCTGAAATCCCGCGAAATCCCGCAGACGGCGCTCGCTCTCCGGGGTGCCGGGGGCGGTGTTCCATGCCGCCGTCACCACAACGTCGGCGTCCTTGACGCCCTCGGCGGGGTCGGTCAGGAGCTGGAACTTTGCGCCGTACTTGTGGGCGAACATCAGCACATCGGCGGCGGGGCGGTAGCCCTGCGGGCAGACGCAGCGGACCTTCATGCCCGCCAGCAGACAGCCCACGATGAGGCTGTTGGCCATGCTGCAGCCATCCCCGATGAAGCAGAGGGTCTGGCCTTCCAGCGCACCGCGGCGCTCCCGGATGGTCATCAGGTCGGCCAGCACCTGACAAGGGTGGGCGTAATCGGTCAGGCCGTTGATGACCGGCACGCCCGCCAGCTCGGCGAACTCTTCGAGGTCGCTCTGGCGGTAGGTGCGCCACACCACGCAGTCGTAATAGCGGCCCAGCACGCGGGCAGTGTCCTTGAGGGGCTCGCCCCGGCCGGACTGCAATTCGGTGGCGGCGTTCATGTAATTTCCAAGGCCGCCCAACTGATACACACCCACCTCAAAGCTGGTGCGGGTGCGGGTGGAGTTTTTGGAGAACATCAGCGCCACGCTCTTGCCCTTCAGCAGGGGAGCGGTGCCCCCGGCTTTCTGGTCTGCCTTGAGCTTGTCCGCCACATCGAGGATGTGGGTCAGCTCTTCGGGGGTGAGGTCGCCCATTTTCAGCAGATGTTTCATGCCTGTTCCTCCGGCGATTTCTGAGCCATTTCGGACAGCACCTCGTTCAGGATGGTCAGGGCCATCTCTACGTCGTGAGCCGTCAGGGTCAGGGGCGGCAGCAGACGCAGACGCGTCTTGGCCGTCAGCACCAGCAGGCCCTTTTCGCGGCACGCCGCGAGGACATCCGCTGCCTTGACGTTGCCGAAGAACTCAATGCCCACCATCAGGCCGATGCCAGAGATGCTCTTGACCATGGGGAGCTTGGCCAGACCGGCGCGCAGCTGGACTGCGCGCTCGTTCACGTTGGCAAGGAAGCTTTGGTCCATCCGGTCCACCACGACATTGGCACCGGCACAGACCACCGGGTTGCCGCCGAAGGTAGAGCCGTGGGTGCCCGCACCCATGCCCTCGGCCACTTTCGCGTTCATCAGGACCGCGCCGATGGGCAGACCGCCGCCAAGGCCCTTGGCCAGCGTCACCACATCGGGCTTGAGGTTGTAGTGCTCGCAGCACAGGAAGGTGCCGGTGCGGCCAACGCCGGTCTGGACTTCATCCACGATGAGGACGAGATCCTTTTCATCGCAGAGCTTCCGGACCGCCTGAACATACTCCGGGTCCAGCGCCACAACGCCGCCCTCGCCCTGCACCAGCTCCAGCATCACCGCGCAGGTATGGCGGTCCACCAGCTCGGTCAGCGCCTCCAAGTCGCCCGCCGGGGCGTAGAGGAAGCCCTCGTTGAAGGGGCCGAAGTAGTTGTGGAACACCTCCTGACCGGTGGCGGTCAGGGTGGCGATGGTGCGGCCGTGGAAGCTGTTCACCAGCGTGATGACCGTGGTGCGGTCCTTGCGGTAGTGGTCCACGCTGTACTTGCGCGCGGCCTTGATGGCACCCTCGTTGGCCTCGGCACCGGAGTTGCCAAAGAACACCTTGCTCATGCCGGTGCGCTTGCACAGCTTTTTGGCCAGCTTGCCGCAGGGGGCGGTGTAGTAGAGGTTCGACGTATGCTGGAGCTTGTGGGCCTGTTCGGCCACGGCCTCGGCCCAGTCCACATCACAGTAGCCAAGGCTGTTGACGCCGATGCCGCTGGTGAAATCCAGATACTTCTGGCCCTCCGGGCCCTCGGCGTACAGGCCGTGGCCCTTTTCCAGCACGATGGGATTGCGGTTATAGGTGTGCAGGACGTATTCGCTGTCCCGCTTGATGACTTTTTCGGAATCCATAGATTGTTCCTCCTTCGGAGCGTCCTCGCCCTCTCAGTCTCGCTTCGCTCGCCAGCTCCCCCAAAGGGGGAGCTTTTTCTCTTATTATACAGTTCTTCTGTACTTTCAGCAAGTCTTACTCCTGATGACTTCTCCGGTAGAAACGGGTGCCGGAGCCGCGGTTGGAGAACAGCTCCAGCAGGATGGAGTGGGGAACGCGGCCATCGATGATGACGGCCTCGTGGACGCCTTGATAGATGGCGTCGGCCATGCCGCCGATCTTGGGGATCATGCCGCCCGCGATGATGCCCGCGGACTTGTAGCCCTCGATCTCGGAGACTTCCACTTCGGGGATGAGGGTGGACTCATCGTCCTTATCCCGCAGCAGACCCGCGATGTCGGTCATGGAAACGAGCTTTTCCGCCTTGAGCGCAATGGCGATCTGGGCGGCAGCGGTATCGGCGTTGACGTTGTACGCCTGACCGAGGTCGTCCATGCCCACCGTCGCGATGACCGGGATGTAGCCGCCGTTCAACAGGTTCTGGATCAGGGTGGGGTCCACATGGATGATCTCGCCCACATGGCCCAGCTGGGGGTCCAGCTCGGTGCAGCGGAGCATCTGGCCGTCCATGCCGCACAGGCCCACGCCGCGGCCCCGGAGCTTGGCCACAAGGTCCTTGTTCACCTTACCGGCCAGCACCTGCTGGACGATCTCCATGGTGGCGTCGTCCGTCACCCGCAGACCGTTTGCAAAATGGCTCTCCACGCCGACCTTCTTCAGCATTTCGTTGATGGCCGGGCCGCCGCCGTGGACCAGCACCACCCGCACGCCCAGCAGCGTCAGGGTGACGAGGTCGTTCATGACGGCATTCTTCAGCGTCTCGTTGATCATGGCGTTGCCGCCGTATTTGATGACCATGGTCTTGCCGTGGTATTTCTGGATGTAAGGGGTCGCCTCCGAAAACAGGAGGGCCATTTCTTCGTTTTTCATATGTTTCCTCTTCCCGCTCTATACACGTTTCTCAGGTGCGGTAGTCGCCGTTGATCTTGACGTAATCGTAGGTCAGATCACAGCCCCACGCCTTTGCGCTGGCGTCGCCGGTGCCCATATCCACCTTGACGAGGACATCGTGCTCCGCCAGAACCTTGGCCGCCTCCTCCTCGCTGTAGGGGTGGTAGGCGGCATTCTCGCAGACATACACCTCGCCCGCCGGGCTGGACAGCCAGACGCAGACTTTATCGATGGAGAAATCGCCGGGGGTGTAGCCGATGGCGCAGAGGATGCGGCCCCAGTTGGCGTCCCGGCCAAAGACCGCCGCCTTGAACAGGTTGGAGCAGACCACGCTGCGGGAGACCGCCCGCGCCGTCTTCAGGTCGGGCGCATGGGTCACTTCGCAGGTGATGAGGTGGGTCGCGCCCTCGCCATCACCGGCGTGCTCGGCGCACATGTGCTCAGCAATGGCGGTCAGGGCCGCCACGAAGGCGTCATAGTCCGCATTTTCTTCCACGATCTCCGGGTTGCCCGCCAGACCCGACGCCATGATGATCAGCGTATCGTTGGTGGACGTATCCAGATCGACGCTCATCTGGTTGTAGGTGCCGGGGACTACCGTCTTGAGCGCCTTTTCCAGCAGGGCGGGGGAGACGGCGGCATCGGTGGTGTAGAAGGCCAGCATGGTGGCCATGTTGGGGGCGATCATGCCGCTGCCCTTGCCGATGGCACCCACGGTGCAGGTCTTGCCGCCCAGCTCAAACTGGATGGCGTATTCCTTTTTGTGGGTGTCGGTGGTCATGATGGCCGTTGCCGCGTCGGTGCTGCCCTGCGCGGTGGCGGCCAGCTTTTCGGCGGCGGCAGGGATGCCGCGGGCAAAGGGGTCAATGACCATGGGCTGCCCGATGACGCCGGTGGAAGCGGGCAGAACATCCTCTGCCGGAATGTTCAGCGCCTTGCCGACCAGCTCGCAGCACGCTTCGGCCAGCGCCACGCCGTTGGCGGCGCAGGTGTTGGCGTTGCCGCTGTTCACGAGGATGGCCTGTGCATAGCCGTCGGTCAGATGGGCGCGGTCCACTTTGATGGGTGCGCCGCAGACTTTATTTGTGGTATACACACCGGCCGCTGCGCAGCGGACGTCCGCCTTGATCAGCGCCAGATCGTATTTTTCATTGTGGTTGGCGCGGATGCCGCAATGGACGCCCGCCGCCGCGAAACCCTTGGGCGCGCAGATGCCGCCCGCTACTTCCTTATATTGCATAAAGATTCTCCTTTCCCACAGGAAACACTCCCTCAGTCACGGCATTCGCCGTGCCAGCTCCCTCAAAGAGGGAGCCTTTGCGTAATCGTCCTCTGTAAAAGGCTCCCTCCCAGAGGGAGCTGTCGCCGGAGGCGGCTGAGGGAGTCCTTTACTCCAATCCTTCCGTTTCCGGCAGCCCCAGCATCAGATTCATGCACTGCACCGCTGCACCGGACGAGCCCTTGCCCAAATTGTCGAACAGGGAGATCAGCATCATCTGGTCGCCCGCCGCGTTCACGGTCAGGTACAGCTCCATCCGGTCGGAGCCGGAGAGGGCGTTGGAGTACAGGCCGTTTTCAGGCAGCGGCTCATTCAGCGCGTGGACGGAGACCGTTGCGCCGTCCTTATAATAATCCGCGATGCCCTCGGCCACAGCCTCGGCGGTGGTGCCCGCCAGCTTCAGGTCCAGCGGCACCAGCACCTGCATCCCGGAATAGTAATCGCAGACCACCGGCACAAAGGCGGGCGTGTGGGCCAAGCCGCTGATCTTCTGCATCTCCGGCAGGTGCTTGTGGGCCAACGTCAGGCCGTAGCTCTTGGGAGCGTCGATCTTGCTATGGGCCGGGCGGTCGGCGCTCTCATATTCGGCGATCATCTTCTTGCCGCCGCCGGAGTAGCCGGAGATGCCGGTGCAGCTGAAGGGATAGTCCGCCGGGGCCAGCCCCAGCTCCACCAGAGGCCGGGCAATGCTGATGAAGCCGCTGGCGTAGCAGCCGGGCACGGCCACGCGATAGGAATTTTTGATCTTCTCTTTCTGGCCCTTCAGCTCCGGGAAGCCGTAATCCCATGCCGGGTCGGTGCGGAAGGCCGTGGAGGTATCCAGCACCTTGACATCCGGGCGGAGCAGGGGCATGACCTCTTTCGAGGCCGCGTCGGGCAGGCAGAGGAAGGCGAGATCGGCGGAGTTGATGACCTTCGCCCGCTCGTTCACGTCCTTGCGGCCCTCGGCAGAGATGCTCAGCAGCTCGATCTCCGGCCGGGCGGCCAGACGGTCGGCGATGCGCAGACCGGTGGTGCCGGAAGAGCCGTCAATAAAAACTTTCACGCTCATGCGTTGTTCGCCTCCCATGCGTCCAACTGTGCGGCGGCCAGTTCGATCTGGTGTTTCACGCTGGCTTCGCTGGGGCCGCCGTAGCTGGTGCGGCCCTCGCAGCACTTGATCAGGTCGATGGCGTCGTAAATATCCTGCTGGAACAGGCTGCTGTAGCCCTTGAACTCGTCGAGGGTCAGCTCTTCGAGGGTCTTGTCCTTGGCGATGCAGTCGGAGACCATGCAGCCGGTCAGCTTGTAAGCGTCGCGGAAGGGCATTCCCTTCTTGGTCAGGTAGTCGGCGCAGTCGGTGGCGTTGATGAAGCCCTTGGCGGCGGCGCGGCGCATGTTGGCGGGCAGGGTCTTCATGGTGTCCAGCATGGGGGTCACCGTCTTCAGGCAGAGGTCGAGGGTATCCACGGCGTCGAAGATGGCTTCCTTGTCTTCCTGCATATCTTTGTTGTAGGCGAGGGGGATGCCCTTCATCATGACCAGCAGGGTGTTCAGGTCGCCGTAGACGCGGCCGGTCTTGCCGCGGATCAGCTCGGTAACATCCGGGTTCTTCTTCTGCGGCATGATGGAAGAGCCGGTGGTAAAGGCATCGTCCAGCTCAATGAACTTGAACTCCCAGCTGCACCAGAGGATGATCTCCTCGGACAGGCGGGACAGGTGCATCATGCAGGTGGAGATGGCAGCGGCCAGCTCGATGCAGAAATCGCGGTCGGACACGCCGTCCAGACTGTTGGCGCAGGGAGCCGCGAAGCCCAGCTTCTCGGCGGTGAACTGACGGTCCAGCGGGTAGGTGGTGCCGGCCAGCGCACCGGAACCCAGCGGGCACTGGGCGTCCATCCGGGCGGTGGCGTCCTCAAAGCGCTGCAAGTCCCGCAGGAGCATCCATGCGTAGGCCATCAGCGCGTGGCCGAAGGTGATGGGCTGGGCCCGCTGCAAATGGGTGTAGCCGGGCATGACGGCGGTGGTGTTCTCCGCCGCCTTCTTGCAGATGACCTGCACCAGCTCGACGATGCGGCCCTGCAGCATCTTGCTGTAGTCCCGCAGGGTCAGGCGGATATCCAGCGCCACCTGATCGTTCCGGCTGCGGCCGGTGTGCAGCCGCTTGCCCGCGTCGCCGATGCGGGCGGTCAGGGTCTGCTCCACAAAGGTGTGGACGTCCTCGGCGTTGGGGTCGATCTCCAGCTTGCCGGAAGCCAGATCATCCGCGATGGAAGCCAGACCGTTGAGGATGTCCTCGCAGTCCTTCTCGGAGATGATGCCCTGCTTTGCCAGCATGGCGGCATGGACGCCGCTGCCGCGCATATCCTGCGCGATCATCCGCTGATCGAAGCGGATGGAGGAGTTGAAGTCGTTGACGCGGCTGTCCACCGCCTTGGAAAACCGACCCTTCCAGAGTTGTTCTGCCATAATATAAACTCCTTATAAAAACGGCAAAGCCGCCGCAGGGGAAAACGCTCCTGCGGCGGTGCCGCCGGCAACCATGCCGGTTTTAGAACCGCTGTGTGAAAGTGTAGAAAACACGCAGCGGGGAAAGTTGGCTTTGTGTACCGCTTAGCCCTCGATCTTCGGCCAGCTCTTCGAGAGCTTTGCACGCTCCTTGATGGACAGGCCGAACAGGTTGATGAAGCCGGTGGCATCGGACTGGTCGTAGTCCTTATCGACGCCGAAGGAAGCAGTCTGCTCATCGTACAGGGTGAACGGAGAGGTCACACCGGCGTTGATCATGTTGCCCTTGTAGAGCTTCAGCTTGACATCGCCGGTCACGGTCTTCTCAAGGCTGTTGGCGAAGGCATCCAGCGCCTCCCGCAGCGGGGTGAACCACTGGCCGTTGTAGACGATATCGGCGTACTTCTGCGCCAGCTGTGCCTTGAAGTGTGCGCTCTCCTTATCGAGGGTGATGGTCTCCAGCACGTTGATGGCCTTGTACAGGATGGCGCCGCCGGGGGTCTCGTAGACGCCGCGGCTCTTCATGCCCACCAGACGGTTCTCGACGATGTCCAGCAGACCGATGCCGTTCTCGCCGCCCACCTTGTTCAGGTACTCCACCAGCTCCACAGCGCCCATCTCCTTGCCGTCCACGGCGGTGGGGATGCCCTGCTCAAAGTGGAGGGTGAGGTAGGTCGGGGTGTCGGGAGCCTGCTCCGGGGACACGCCCAGTTCGAGGAAGCCGGGCTTGTTGTACTGCGGCTCGTTGGCGGGGTTCTCCAGATCCAGACCCTCGTGGCTCAGGTGCCACAGGTTCTTGTCCTTGGAGTAGTTGGTCTCACGGTTGATCTTCAGGGGGATGTTGTGGGCCTCGGCGTAGTCGATCTCCTCGTCACGGCTCTCGATGTCCCACTCACGCCACGGAGCGATGATGGCCATATCGGGGCAGAGGGCCTTCAGGGTCAGCTCAAAACGGACCTGATCGTTGCCCTTGCCGGTGCAGCCGTGGCAGATGGCGTCTGCGCCTTCCTTGATGGCGATATCGGCCAGAGCCTTTGCGATGCAGGGGCGGGCGAAGCTGGTGCCCAGCAGATAATCCTCATACTTGGCGCCGAACTTCAGGGTGGGGAAGATGTAGTTCTCCACGAAGTCCTTCTTCAGGTCGAGGATGTACAGCTTGGAAGCGCCGGTCTTCTTGGCCTTCTCTTCCAGACCGTCCAGCTCGGTGCCCTGACCCACATCGCCGGAAACGGCGACGACTTCGCAGTTGTTGTAGTTTTCCTTCAGCCAAGGAATGATGATGGAGGTATCCAGACCACCGGAGTAGGCCAGAACGACTTTTTTGATGTTTTCCTTTTTCATGATGAACGCTCCTTTATTTTCATGATTACACTTTTGTTTTTCTGCACCGGGCATCCCTCCCGGCACGCTCGATTCATCGCTTGCTTATCACGCTTTTTATTATACGCCGTGCGGTTTTTCCGTCAATGCCGAAAACCGCCAAACCTTCTGCCCGTTTCCGGTGCGGTTTCTGTCAATTTGTATGTTTATGCAAATATTTTGTAAATTATACAATTTTTATGCAATCATACTGCATATATGCGGAGGCTTTTGCCGGGCCTTTTCGGCCCCTTCGCGCCCCGGAACCGCCGTTCACGCACAAAACACCCCCATTCACGCAGGTTTTATTTCTTTTTGACGCATTTTATGGTACAATCAGTTCAAGAAAATCGTCGTCTCTATGCAGCTACAAAACGGAAAGTGAGGTCTCTATGAAAAAACGCATTCTCGCCCTGCTTCTTGCCTTCGGCATGATGCTTTCCCTTTTACCGGTATCTGCCCTCGCAGATACGGGGGGGGGGGGGTATCGATTTCGCCGCTTATGCGAGTAATGGGTCTTTGCCCGACCTCGTGATGACCACCGGCGGCATCCCCGACACCAGCAATGCCGCATCTCGTGAGGAAGACAATAAGACGATTTGGTATGGTACGGGCTGGACGTATGAAATTATAGACAAAAGCCACAGCACGCTGACGCTGGAAACCGGAACCTATGATTTCAACAACACCAAGCCTACCACCACGGATGGTGATGTTTTAACGTTCGTTAGCTGCACGGTAGTTGTGAAAAGCGGTGCTACCATCACGGGCGGTTGGTTTCATGCGATGCTCAATTCTGGCACCGTCAAAAACTCTCTGCTCAGCACTAATGACATTGAAAATCGTGGCGGCACTATGACGAACTGTCTGTTTAAGTGCTCAAACCCGCCGGTGGGTGTTGCTAACTACCACAAATTGACCGAAGTAAACAATAGTGAATTTGAAGTCACCCTTCAGAACGCCCCATCTGGCTTCATGGGTTGGACAACCTACTATTTTACCGGAACCCCCAAACTTGTTGTAAAGCTTGCAAAGCGCGGCGGCTATGACAAACTCCACCACATCAACGGCAGAACCGATTACGGCGGCCTGAGGCCTTCGGATGTGAGTGGTTACTACACGTTTACTCCCGAACAAGAAGAAGATATCGTGCTGAACCAAGAGCATTACGTTACCGACCTTGCAATCAGCAACGGCATCCCCGTAACGACCGGGCGTGAGCCGATCTATGACTCTGCAAACACTGTCATCGGCTGCAAGGGCGAAGGCTGGAAGTATGAAATTGACAGCCACACGCTGACGCTGGAAAGCGGCGAATACAACTTTTCCAATTCCAAGGATGGCCTTGGTCAGCTTGACCCCGATGTGAAGCTTGTGGTTACGGGTGCTACCCTGAAAGGCGGCGCGTTCAACCAGATTCCCGAAGGCTTAACCGCCGATAATGTCCAACCCATCATCCTGAACGGTTCCGGTCTGAACGGTTCCGGTTCGATTGAAGCCGTGAACGGCCTTTCTTCCCCAAAGTGGAGCAAAAAACTGTATGCCATCAAAGACAGTCAGGTGGAGATCAAAGCCAGTGTTCCCCTTACGGATATCAACTGCCGCGCGATCAAATCTCGCTATTATCTTGATAACAACGACAAAACCGCCCTCCGTTTCACGACAAACTTTTCCTTCCTTGATACTTATGGTGGACCTGAGTTGATCCTGAACAAGTCTTCCCGCACGAATCTCATCATGAAGGAAGATGGTTCTCCGGATCTCGAAGGCATCCCATATGATTGGAGCGGCGAGTATCTCGCGGATATTTATACCGGTGATGGCTGGAGATATGTTGACGGCCCCTCCAAATATTTGGAGCTAACAGCCCATTCTTACAATTTCCGTCATTGCGACCCGCTCAACAACAAGATCAGCAGCGAACTTGCGGCTGTAACGTGCGATATCACAAACAGCAGCGGTGCGACCATCGAAGACGGCATTTTCAAGAATTTTGTCGAGAATTATGGCGGCACCATCAAGGGCGGAACCTTTGCTGCGGGTTTGCTCGTCAGGTATGCCACTGAACAGGGCACCGTGACCGGCGGTGCATTCAACGGCGATAAAGCACTGAGCGACGGAGCCCATCCAGTGACTGTACACGATGGACACATTCTGAAAGTGAATGACACCGAACCGCGTGTGCTGGATAGTTCTTTCCATTTGATCACCGGCACCGAATGGAACCTTTACTCCTATGAGGGCACCATTGTCACCGTCACAGCCGACACCGACATTACCAACATCAACGGCTGGAACATCGGCAGGTTCCCCGCCAGCAGCTACCCGAACGGCGCGGATGACAAAAAGACTGTCAGCTTCCAAATGCCCGACGGCCCCGTGGTGCTGAACGACACGCTGTATACGCTCGACATCATCCGCGGTAAGACGCTGGGCAACACTTCTGTCGCCGTTCCGGCGGGTACGGAACTCCCGCTGGTAGCCGACAAACCGGCAGAAAATGAAACCTTCCTCGGCTGGACGCTGAGCGACGAAAGCTTGCTGACGAGCGGCACGCTGAACGACCCCGAATGCACAACGATCACCATCACAATGAAAAACGCCAGCGCCACCGCTGAGGCGGTGTTCCAGAAAGATACCCCCGCCTACACCCTCACCGTGACCGGCGGCGGGCTTGTGAACGGCAAGACGCGCGCGGTGGTGGAGGCAGGCGACGAAGTGCGCCTGACCGTGGGCGAGATGCAGGATGGCATGAGCTTCAACTATTGGGACCTGCCCACCGCGCTGATCAAGGCGCTGATGGACAAGGATTCCACCTTCAGCAATAAGGTCGAGTCCCTGACCTTTACCATGCCCGACCTGAGCGGGTACACCGAAGACACGCGCTTCACCATCCGGCTGGACATCCGCCCGGCGGAGCTGCCGGACGATGACGACGGCCCGTCGGTGCTGGGCACCATGGCCACCGTGGCCGTGGGCGGCGCGGCGGCCGGCATCTTGGTGTGGCAGGGCGTGAGCCTCGGTGTGGACAGCTATTTGCAGCTCTCCCTGCCCGACGGCGTGCCGGTCCCGGCCAACCGCATCGAGCTGGTGAAGCTGCTGTGGGAGACGGCGGGCAAGCCCGACGTGGTGCTCCCGGCGCTGTACGGCGACGTTTCCACCGAGGACGCCGAGCTTCAGAAGGCGACCCGCTGGGCCATCGACAACGGCCTTGTGAAGCCCGCCGACGAGAGCGACGCCTCCCGCTTTGACCCCGACCGCAGCGTTTCCAAGTATGAAGTGGCGCGGGCGTGGTTCAAGGTCCAGCAGATGCTGAAATAACTCCCCCAGTCCTCTCCGAGGACAGCCCCCTTACAAAAGCAAGAGCCTCCCGGCGTGAAAACCGGGAGGCTCTTGCGTTATATGCTGCCGTATTTTTTCAGGATGGCGGCGGTCTCTTCGGGGGATGCGAGCCGGACGGGGGTAGGCTTTTCGCTGCCGGAGCGCAGCGCCAGCCACCACGTCGAAAGCCCCAGCCAGCCCCACTTATAGGCCGTGTGGGGGGTGCGCCCCACGCAGGAGAAGCCCAGCCGCTGGTGGATGTGCTCGCTGGCGGGGTTGGGGTCGGCCACAAGGGCGTAGACGTTCCAGTAGCCGCAGGCATCCAGCACTTCCAGCAGGGCGCGGTAGAGCAGGGTGCCCACACCGAGGCCGCGGGCGTCCGGGGCGCAGTAGATGGTGCTCTCCACCGACCAGTCGTAGGCTTCCCGCGGGTGCCACCGGTGGGCACAGGCGTAGCCCAGCAGCTTGCCCTCGGCGTCCCGCGCCAGCAGCAGCGGGGCCACCTTCCGGGTGTTGTCCACCCAGTCCTCGTACTCTTCCAGCGTGGAGGGCGTGACCTGAAAGGTCGCCGTGTGGTTCAGCACATACCAGTTGTAAATTTCAAGGATGTCTGCCGCATCCGCGCGGGTCGCCACCGACAGCCGGGGCAGATTCTTCCCTTCCCATTCCGCGCACAGGGCTTCTTTTTTCGGCTTGGGCAGCTTTTTCAGGGCCGCTTCGCGGCGCAGGGCGTCGGATTTGTCGGCGCAGCGCTCCAAGTAGGCGAACCGCTTGGCCCCCATGGCCCGCGTCGCCTTGGCCCCTTTGCCGGTCTTGTGGGCGTGGAGCCGGGCACCGGGGTCGTTGGTCCAGCCCGTGTAGAGCTGGCCGCCCGCGCACCGCACCATATAGACGTAGGCCCGTTCTTCGTGTTCCGCTCCGCCGCTCATCTTACAGTCTCCCGTTGTTTTTCAACACCTGACGACAGGCCGCAAGGGCGGTCTCCTTGTCCTTGGCCGTAATGAGGAAGCGGCTGGCATGGCAAAAGCTGATGCCCTCGATGCCGCTCTTCTGCTCGATGACCTCCTGCGGCTGGCCCGCCCACGACTGGGGGAAGGGGAGCTTAGGCTTTTTGGTCTTGTGGTCGGTCACGCACTGGGCGCTCCAGCCGCCCCGCTGGCTGGGGTAGACCACGAAGAGGGCATCCGTCCGGTACAGGCCGTTCTTCCACGGCAGGTAGCAGGGCAGGACCACGATGCCGTCGCGGGAGTTTTTGTAGGCTTGCTGGACCTTTTCATCCGCACGGTTCACGGCGTTGGCGCTGGCGATCTGGTTTTCTAAGATCTGCTTCGCCACGGCCACCGCCTTGAAAAAGCAGGTATCCTGATCTTCCTTCGAGTCCCACACCGGGTTGAAGAAGCCGATGGCGTCGCACAGGCTGTTCTGCTCGCCGGTGTTGTCGTTCAGATCGAGGGGCTGGATGAAGTTTTCGTCGATGAGCCGCGCCTGACGCTCGCCCACAAGGCCGGGCCCCAGCACCCGCCACAGCAGACCGAAGGCTGCGTAGGGGACGCCGTTGGCCCGCATTTCCCGCGGCTCCTGATGGTGGTCGAACATGCCGAAGCCGATATCGTACACGATGCCGTCGAAATCGTCCGGCACCACAAAGCCGCGGGTGATCTTGATGTCCGGGCGGATGATCTGCAGCAGCGCCGTCGCAAAGACATCATCCGCGTGGAACTTGCCAGCATGTGTAAAACCATTTGCAGGAATTTTCATACTCGTACCTCATTCTCAACAGTGTCTTTGAGGACAGTATAGCACATTTCCGAAACGCAGACCAGCCCCGGAAACGATGCCGTTCAGGCCGTTTCCGGGGCTGGTCTCTTTATCATTTACTTTTTCTTCCGGCTGTCCGTCTTGGTGACGGCCTTGGTCGTGGTCTTCGTCACGGCCGTGGTGGGCTTGACGGCGGGGGAGAGGTTGGGCTTTGGGATGAGGGCCTTGGCGGCGGGCTCGCCGAGGGCCAGCACGTTCACCAACTCCTGCTGGATGGCGTCGTTGTTCTCGTCGGTGACGGCGAGGACGTCGGCGTAGAACTGCTCCATCTCCTCAAAGGTGGGGAAGGTGGCCACGTACATCTGGTTGCCCATGGCGCCGGAGAGGGCGTCGGGGATGCGGTCCACCATCCGCATATTGTCCTGATACTTCTGCATCAGCTGCTCGTGGCTGTAGACGAAGTGCTTGCCGTCGCGGCGGCCCGCAAAGGGGCAGTAGAAGTGCTCGCCGACGGGCATATCGGTGCCGCCGAAGGCGATCATGTCGGCCCAGATCTTGTACACATTGGTGGAGCGTGCAAAGTTGATCATATCGGGCGTGAAGCCGCCGCAGGGGCGCATGTTGACTTCCAGCGCAACGATCTGGCCCTTTTTGCCCATGCCGGCCTGATCCTCGCTCATCCGGAAGAACTCGAAGTGGACGAAGCGGCTCTTGACGCCGAAGCTCTTGACAGCGGCGCGGCCCGCGGCGCGGGTGTCGTCGGGCAGGTCCTTGATGATGTAGTAGATGGAGTTGTCGTTGTCGTTCACGATGTCCATGATGGACATGGGGCTGACATTGCCCGCCTCGAAGATGGGGTTGCCACTGCCGTCGATGATGGCGTCGTAGCTGTTGACCTCGGCGCGGACGAACTCCTCCATGATGTAGGAAACATCCGGGTGATGGATGCTCTTGTAGGTCAGGAAGGTGCACAGCTCCTCCTCATCGGACAGCCTGTGGGTGTCGGAAGCGCCCACACCGTTGTCGGGCTTGACGACCACCGGGTAGCCGACCTCTTCGATGAACTTCTTGCAGCCCTCAAAGTCATCCACCATGTGATAACGGGCGGTGGCGATGCCGGCCTTCTGGTAATACTCCTTCATCTTGCTCTTGTACTTGATGCGGGGCATATCGTCGGTCTGGAAGCCGGTGGTGATGTGGAAATCGGTGCGCAGGGCTGCGTCCCGCTCCAGCCAGTATTCGTTGTTGGACTCCAGCCAGTCGATGCGGCCATACTTGAAGGTGAAGAAGGCCACGGCGCGGTAGACCTCGTCATAATTTTCGAGGCTGCCGACCTTGTAATACTCGTTCAGGCTGTCCTTCAACTCCGGCTTCAGCTCATCGTAGGGCTGGTCGCCGATGCCGAGGACGTTCATGCCGTCGTTTTTCAGCTCCCGGCAGAACTGCCAGTAGTTCGTCGGGAAGTTCGGGGAGATAAAGATAAAATTGCTCATGGTTTTGTTGATTCCTCTTTGCTTAGCCTAAAATATAAGGCATATAATACACGACCTGCTGATACCACCAGTTCCAGTCATGGTTGACATCGTGGCCCCACAGATCGACCCAGATGGGGATGTGCTTGGCCTCGAAAATGCGCTTGAGATACCACGTGGTGTCCGGCTGCTCCCAATCGCCCTGACCGCAGCAGATGACGGCCTTCTGGTTCCGGAACAGCTCCATATAGGGGTGATTCTCCGGGAAATTGACCATGTAATCCACCGGGGAGTTCATATAGACCAGCTCGTCCATATAGTTGCCGAAGCCGTAGTGGGCGGTGTAGATGCCGCTGAGGGCCATGCAGCCGCAGAAGATGTTCGGGAAGCGCAGATACAGGTTGACCGCATGGGTCGCGCCGAGACTGCACCCAAAGGCGATGACGCCGGGCGCGCCGTCCCAGCCGTTCCGCTCGCGGGCGATCTGCTGGATCTTGGGCACGGCCTCCTCCACGATGTAGCGGATCCACTGCTCATAGCGGCGGATGCGCCAGTAGGGGTCGCCGCTGGTGTCCGACCACGTTTCCTTGTCGATGGTGTCGATGGAAATGACCATCACCTGACCGGACTCGATCCACGGGGCCAGCGTATCGGCCATGTGGAAATCCTCAAAGTCGAAGAAGCGGCCGTCCTGACAGGGGATGTAAAGCATCGGGCGGCCCGCATGGCCGTAGACCTTGCACTCCATCTCGCGGCCGAGAGCGGGGCTGTAATCCTTAAAATACTGCATTTCCATCGTTGATTCCTCCTTTTGTAGGGTCAATCCAGTTCGTACATCAGGGTGTGGATCACAAAGGGCAGCTGCTTTTCCCAGCTGGCTTCGCTGTGGGTGCCGCCGGGCACCAGACGGGACGTCAGATGGATGCCGCGGATCATGATCTTGCTGCACATCTCCGCAAAGCCCTTGCGCATCCCGTCGTGGTTGCCCATCTCGCGGGAACCGTAGTCCATGTAAAGCACCGTGCCCGGTTCGAGCTTGGCGCGGCCCACAAGGCCGTCGAGCTTTTCCGGCGAGACCCAGATGGAAGGCGACAGCGCCGCCGCCCGGCTGAAGACGTCGTTGTGGTTGAGAAGGGCGTACAGGCTCATCAGGCCGCCCATGGAGCTGCCGCCGATGAAGGTGTGCCCCCGGTCGGGCAGGGTGCGGAAATTGCGGTCGATGAAGGGCTTGAACCGGTGGATGAACCAGCTCATCGTGGCCGCGCCCTTGCCGTCAAAGTGGCCGTACTGGGGGTCATCGAAGCGGTAGGGCGAATACTCCACCAGCCGCTCGTTGTTCGGCCCCGCGTTGCACTCCACCGCCGCCACGATGAGCGGCGTGTCGGTGTAGTCCAGATAATCCGCCATGCCCCAGCTCTTGCCGTAGGTAGCATCCTCGTCGAAGAAGACGTTCTGGCCGTCGAACATATACAGCACCGGATACCGGCGGTCCGGATCGGCCTCGTACATGGTGGGCAGGTAGACATAGACCCGCCGCTGCTCCGTGCCGTTCACTGCCGGGTAGCTCACGCTCCATTTTTTGATCATTTCCAGTTCCCTCTCAATCCTGTTACTGTGCTTTTAGTCTAGCACCAATAGGGAAGAAATGCAATTGTATGGAACGCAATCCATTCCGCCAGCGGGCTTGCCCTCTCCGTCATCGCTAACGCGATGCCACCTCCCCCAAAGTGGGAGTTTTTTCGCAATACCGGCAAGTTCATCTTCTCGGAAAGCTCCCCCTTTGGGGGAGCTGGCAAAGCCGACAGGCTTTGACTGAGAGGGCAAAGCCGTTGGGGTTATACAGCAAACGCCGTCCGGTGAGCTGCCGGACGGCGCTTGCAAAAATTTCGAACGGTCGGGGGAGAGGAGCTGCTTAGTACTTCTTCTCCACGGGCACGATCCAGCCCTTCGTATCGGGGATCTTGCCCCACTGCATACCGGTCATGGTATCGTACAGCTTCTGGGTGACAGCGCCGATCTTGCCGTCGCCGATGTAAGCGTGCTCGCCCTTCCAGACCAGCTCCTTGACGGGGGAGACGACAGCGGCGGTGCCGGTGCCGAAGACTTCCTCCAGCTTGCCCTCGCGGGCAGCCTGCATGATGTCGGCGATGGCCAGCTTGCCCTCGATGACCTCATAGCCCCAATCCTTCAGCAGCTCGATGCAGCTGCGGCGGGTGACGCCGGGCAGAACAGTGCCGACGGTAGCGGCGGTGTACACCTTGCCGTCGATCTTGAACATGATGTTCATGCTGCCGACTTCCTCGACGTACTTCTTCTCAACGCCGTCCAGCCACAGCACCTGTGCATAGCCCTGCTCCTCGGCCAGCTCGCCAGCCTTGATGGAAGCAGCGTAGTTGCCGCCGCACTTGGTAAAGCCGGTCAGGCCGGGAGCGGCACGGATGTACTCGTCCTCGACATAGATGCGGACGGGGTTGATGCCCTCGGCATAGTAAGCGCCCGACGGTGCGCAGATGATGCAGAAGATGTAGTGCTTGGAAGCGTGGACGCCCAGACCCACATCGTTTGCAAAGATGAAGGGGCGGATGTACAGGGAAGCACCATCGGAGTGGGGCACCCAGTCGCGTTCCACATCCACCAGAGCCTCAACGGCCTGAATGTAATCCTCCACGGGGATCTTAGGGATGCACAGACGGTCGGCAGAATCTTGGAAGCGCTTTGCGTTGCACTCCGGGCGGAACAGCTGCACGGTGTCGTCCGCGGTGCGGTAAGCCTTCATGCCCTCAAAGATCTCCTGTGCGTAGTGGAACACGACAGTGGCCGGATCCAGCGGGAACGGAGCATAGGGGACGATGCGGGCATCGTGCCAGCCCTCGCCCTCGGTGTAGTCCATAACGAACATATGGTCGGTGAACTTCTTGCCGAAGCCGAGCTTCGTCTCGTCCTGCGGCTTCTCCTTCGGATGGGTAGTCCGGGTGATCTTGATATCCAACATGATAAATTTTCCCTCTTTTCTGATCTCACACAGCTGACACGCGCGGCTCCTCCCGCGCCTGAAAATGCCGAATGTTGTCTTCTATTATAATAACATGAGCACATTTTTCAAGGAAACACAAAATCTTTCATGTTTGGGGGCTGTAAGTTGCCGGGAATTGTGATATTATTTGAAAAGGGATTAACCTCTCAGTCTCGCCTACGGCTCGCCAGTCGTCCTCCCTCTGTCGCGTACGCGACATCTCCCTCCGGCCGGAGGGAGTCTTTCCTAGTAGGGGAGCCTCTGGCGAAACCGGGAACTCTGCGAGGACTGCCAAGGCCTCCCCTACAAGGGGAGGTGGCATTGCGAAGCAATGACGGAGAGGTTGTACGAAGGACAAGTATGCAATCAGAGGGACAAAACACATGATTCAAGGTGTCATTTTTGATATGGACGGCCTGATGTTCGACACGGAGCGGATGTGGGCAACATTCTGGGAACCGGCGCTTGCAGCGCTGGGGCTTCCTTATAAAGAAGGGCTGGCGGAAGCCGAGCGGGGCACCGCCGGGGAAACTTCGCGGAATATCGTCCGTAGTTTCTACGGAGAGGACTGCGACGCCAACGCCATCATCGACAGTCTGCACCGGGTGGCGGACAAAGAGTTCCAGAAGCCGGTGCCCAAAAAGCCGGGTCTGGATGAGCTGCTGGCGTGGCTGGACGAGCAGCACATCCCCATGGCAGTGGCTTCCTCCAGCCGGATGCACATCATCCAGCGCAACCTCGACAATTGGGGCCTGACCCATTACTTCAAGACGCTGGCGTCCGGCCAGCAGGTCACCCACTCCAAGCCCGACCCGGAAATCTTCCTCTTGGCGGCACAGCAGCTGGGCGTGGAACCGGTCCGCTGCCTTGTATTGGAGGACAGCTACAACGGTGTCCGCGCCGGGGCGGCGGGCGGCTTCGTCACCGTGATGGTGCCCGACCTGCTCCCCGCCGACGACGAGATGCGCAGCCTGTACACGGCAGAGTGCAAGAGCCTGACCGAGGTGCTGGAGCGTCTGAAAGCAAACGAATTCTAAGAAAAAACCACCGGTGCTCCGGTGGTTTTTTCTGTCTGCTTATTTGCGGCCGACCATGATATCGATGATCTCGCGGTTGGTCTCCTTCATGCCCTGTTTGCCGAGACGGCCTACGTTCCGCAGGGAGTTTTCGACCCCCTTGGCCACGATGCCGTCGCCGCCGCGGAACTGCTGGCCCCGGATGTACATATTATAGCCCAGCAGTCCGGCTTCCACCGCCGTGGCGATCTTCGCGGCGCAGGACGCCTTGGCACCATCGCAGATGACGCCGGACACCACGGCCAGCGCATTGACGACGGTGTGGATGACGGCTTCGTACCCGCCGCCGCAGAGGTAAGCGATGCCCGCACCGGCCCCCGCCCCCGCGCTGATGGCCCCGCAGTAGGCCGACAGGCGGCCGATGGGGGTCTTTTCGTGGATGGTGGTCAGGTTGGAGAGGGTCAAGGCCCGGTAAAGCTGCTCGTCGCCGGCCTTCAGCTCCCGTGCATAGACAATGACCGGCACCGAGGTGGTGATGCCCTGATTGCCGCTGCCGGAGTTGATGACCACGGGCTGCTCGCAGCCGTTCATCCGGGCGTCAGAACCGGCGGCGGCGTAGGCTTTGGCCCGGACACGGACGTTGTCGCCCTCCATGTCCAGCAGGACGCTGCCGATGTTCGCGCCGTAATCGCCCCGCAAGCCTTCCTCGGCAATGGCCATATTGTATTTGATCTGGGGGTCCAGAATGGGCTTCACGTCCTCGATGTCCACCGTGTTGGCGAAGTCCCAGATGTGCTCCATATCCAGCAGACTGCGGTCGGTCAGGTTTTCCTCGTCGTCGCCGTGAACGGGCAGGTCCAGCAGCACTTCGCCGTCCTTTTCCATGTGGACGATGTTGGTGTGGAAGACTGCGATCCGCACTTGGGCCGAGTGCCCGCCCTTCCAGACCGTCACGATGATGTCGAAGGTCACGCCATTGTCCACATGCTTGACCGTGATCTCGGTCTGGTCCAGATAGGCAAGGATGGCTTTCGTTTCCTCCGGCGTCACGTCGGCGATGACCTCCAGCTTCTGTTCCGGGCGGCCCGCCACGATGCCCGCAGCGGCCGCAGCTTCCAAACCTTTACGGTTGTCGGTGTTGGGCACGATGACGGACTTCACGTTCTTGATCATGCTGCCGCTGGCCCCGACGCACACACGCTCCGGCACGGCCCCCAGCGTCTTCCGGGCCACGGCGGCGGCATAGGCCACCGCAATGGGTTCGGTGCAGCCCATGGCAGGGATGAGTTCTTCCTTCAAGATCTGAAGATAAGCCTGATATCGCAGTTCTGTTTTTTCCATTCCAAATGTCCTTTATCGTTGTTGTGAGTCGCTTTGCTTCATTGTACAAAAAACGCCCCCAAAAAACAAGGTTTCTTAGGGGCACTTTCGCCAAATATCAGCTTTATGGAAATGAAGTCCGCTAAAAAACAACCTCCCTTCTGACACTGTGATCGTCGGAAGGGAGGCTGCCTTTTAAGGAGAATGGTATGATGAAGAAAGTATAATTTTAAGAATATATCTATGTATTTTCAGCGTAAATCCCGGATTGTTTTTTCCACGAGGCAATTTGCATCTCATAGAATACGCTTCTTCCTGTTTTTGCGCGTTTATATTCTTTCCTTATACCAGTCCATCGCCTGCTTCATCGCAGCTTCGGGGGCAAAGACATAGCGGCGGTCCAGCACTTCCAGACCCAGCGCACCGGTATAATGGATTGCCTTGAGCTTTTCCAGTGCCCCGTCCAGATCCAAAACACCATCGCCGGGCACCAGATGCCCGCCGGGGTTGCCGTCAACAAAATGGACGTGTCCCAGATTCTCCGGGCCGATCACATCAAGGAAGGTGGAGAAGGTATCCACCGCCGTCGTGGCGATGACATCCGTATCCGCCAAGCCCATAAGGCGCGGGCTGTTGACCGTGCGCAGCAGACGGCGCAGCTGGCTTGCCTCATTGCAGATGTGGGTGGTGTACTTGGTAAAAGGCTCTACCGCCAGCGTCACGCCCTCCTGCTCTGCCTTGCGGGCAATGCGTCCCATTGCCTCTGCACACCAGCCAAACGCATCCTCTGCATCCACATCCAGATAAGCAAAGCCGGTGGATACCACCATGTGGTCGCAGTCCAGCTGCACGGCCGCTTCGATGTGCTGGTTGAAAAAGTCCACGGTGCGATCCCGATAGACCTTATCCGGATGAGAAACGCTGATGGCATACACGCACTGCTCCGGCGTAAAGCAGCGCAGAGCAAGATGATGTGCCTTGATCTTGCGGTTCAGCTCAGCCAGACGGGCAGTGTCGAAATCCTCCAGATGGAGGTGGGGGCCGGATGCCCACAGTTCGATGGACTGATAGCCCAGCCGCTCGGCAGATTCCAGAAAATAATCCAGCGTATAGCGCTTGTAATGATAATTTGCTGCACACAACTGTGAAAGTTCCATCGTTATTGCTCCTTTTCCTGTAAATAAGGATCAAACTGCTGCACGATCCGGGTCGCAAGGGCCTTGCCCCGCGCCATGCACTGCGGGATGCTCTCCCCAAGGCTCACGCCGTAGGTGAATGCCGCAATATAAGAATCGCCTGCTCCCACCGTATTTACCACCGGCACGTTTTCCGCCGCCTGCTGATAGAATCTCTGTCCATCGTAGGCAAGGCTTCCATGCTCGCCCAGCATGGCGATCACACAGCCTGCGCCCTTCGCTTTCGTGCGGCGCATAAATTCCCGGATATAGTCATCATCCTTGTCGTAGGAGAAAAAGGCGTAATCCAGATAGGGGAGAAGCGCGTCGTTGGAGGGCTGCTCCAGTCGTTTCGAAAAGTCGTAGACCCAGATCTGCCCCGGCTGGCGCAGCGCAGCGATATAGCGCTCTACCTTTGCCCAGCGCTCTGCGTACACGATGTCAAAGCCCTTGACAAATTCCATATCCTCCGCGGAAAGCTCGATCTCCTCCATGGCGTTGCCGTGAAATTCCAGATGCTTTTTGTCCCCGTCTACGAGGTCCATCTTTGCCATACCGGTGGGGCGGTCGATCCTTTTGAGCACCCGCAGCGGAATATCACGCTGCTTCAGCCGCTCCACCAGCGCATCTGCAAAGACATCGTTGCCCAGCACGGTCATTTCGGTCACGTCTCCGCCCTGCGCCTTGTAGTTGAGGGCGAAGTCGATGCTGTTGCCCGTCAGATAGTACCGGTCCATCCGGTAGTAGACATCAATGCAGTTGTCTGCCATTGCGATTGCTTTTTTCATTCCGCAGCCCCCCTACTCGCCCATGACGTAGATCATATATTTGCGGTTTTTGATGCCATCGTACTCGCAGAAATAAATATCCGCTGCGCTGCCCAGCTTGATCTTGCCCTCTGCGATCGGAAAAACGCAGTGGTTCCCCGTGAGCAGACTCTTGAGATGGCCGGGTGCATTGCCGCCGATGGTGCCGTAGGTGGGCAGATAGTGGTTATGATGGTAAGGATAGTCTTCCGGCGCGATCCGGTCCAGCGTCTCCATAATATCCTTTTCCACGCAGGGCAGGCTCTCGTTCACCATGATGCCGGTGGTCGTGTGCTCCGTGATGACATAGACGACGCCGTTCTTTACTCCGGTCTGTGCCACAAATTCACGCACCGGGTCGGTGATGCGGATCAGCTCAAACTCCTTCTCTGCGCAGATGCTTACTTCCTTCAGCTCAAATCTCATTTGTTCTGGCCCTCCCATCCAAAAAAGCGCATTGCATTTTTCCAGTAGATCTTTTCCCTCGTCTCGGGCAGCATCTCCACACTATCCAGCCCCCGCTTGCTGCGCACCGGGCGAATGCGGGGCGAGTCCGAACCGAACATGACCTTATCGGCCAGATTATGATCCAGCCAGTATTCGCCCATGTCCTGCTTGAACACTTTGGCAAACAGCTGGTAGGGACCATCAAAGTTCATCAGTGCAGTGTTTGCGTAGAGATTGGGATACTTGAGCAGCAGAGCCGCCGTCTCCTGCACCCACGGCCAGCCGAAATGAGCAAGGCAGAGGTTGATCTCCGGCCAGCGCAGCGCCACCTCCTCGAATTCCATCGGGCGGGCATACTTTGCCAGCGCGTTATTTTCCAGACAGAATCCGGCGTGGAAGATGATCGGCTTGTGGTATTTGCGGCACAGATCATACAGCGGCACAAGGCGCTCGTCCATGGGGTACATTTTGAGCCGTGCGGTGTTCACTGCAAGTCCGGCCAGCCCCAGCTCAGCAAAGGCACGTTCCAGCTCCTGCACAGCATCGGGGCGGCGGGGGTCCACCGTTGCCATACCGATATAGAACTGTGCATCCAGCGCCACCAGCTTTGCGATCTCATCGTTGGAGAGCTCCACCATCCCCGACTCCACAGAGCAGTCCTCCGGCAGCAGCACCACCCGTCCGATGTCTGCAAGCGCATACTGCTTGCGCAGCAGCGCCATGTCGGAGGGCTTCATCAGATGATAATTCATGGCATCACAGCGGCGGCGAAAGCGCTCCTGATCCTCACAGATCGGTGCAAACAGTGCCGGATGGATATGAGTATCAATGACCATAGGACAGTCTTCTCCTTATTTTTGCATTCTGTGCATCCTGTCCCGATTTTCCAGATAGAGATCCCGGAAAATCGGGTAATGCTCCCGATAAAATTCATGATTTTTCCGGTCCGGCTGCAAGATCCTGCCCTGCGGTAAAGCGGCGCGCAGGGCGGCAAAACTTTCCAGCGCGCCGACGCCCAATGCCGCCAGCATGGCGTCTCCGTAGCTGGAGCACTGGAACGGCTCCGGAATGGTCAGCAGCATTCCCGCCATGTCGCAGATGATCTGCATCCATGCAGCGTTTTTCGTGCCGCCGCCCGCTGTGATGATCCGCCGGGGCGGCACCTCCAGCTCCTCAAACAGCAGCAGGTGCTGATAGGTGGAATAGCCTACGGCTTCCAGCGCAGCGCGGTTGATCTGCGCCCGTCCATGCGTTCCTTTCAGCCCGAAGAGCATTCCGGTGGCCTCTGCGTCCTGCAGGGGGCTTCGCTCACCGTAGATATACGGCAGCATCATCAGTCCGTCGCTGCCCGGCGGCACAGCAGCCGCCTCCCGCGCCATGACTGCGTAGGCGTTTTCGCCGCCCTGCTTTTCGGCGTCCAGCTCTTTGCTGTACAGCAGGTCACGCACCCAGCGGGTCAATGTGCCCGCCGCATTGGTGCCGTCGCCCAGACAATAGGTGCCCGGCACGGTAAACGCCTTCCCACCCTTGAGGGCGCCGTTGCCCTGCGGCGAAACATAGCTGCCCACGAAGTGGTCCGTACAATAGTAATAGAACATCGAGGAGCCATACTGAAAAAAGGCCGTGCCCGGCTCCACCAGACCCACGCTGATGGCCTCTGCCGTGGAGTCACCGGTACCGGTAATGACCGGCGTTCCCGCGGCAAGGCCAGTCTGTGCCGCAGCCTCCGGTGTGACCGTGCCCACGATGTCTGTGGACCATGTACACGCCGCGATCTGGTCCGGGCGGCAGTACAGCCCGCACTCTGCCTCGTTCACACTGCCGTCCGCTTGGTACAGCGGTCGGAAGGAGCCTTTGGCAAGGGCCTGATCGATGACATATTTCCCGGTCAGGCGCGCCGTCAAAAAGGAGCTGCCCGTGAGGAAATAGGCCGTCTTTGCGTAGATCTCCGGCTCATGCCGCCGCAGCCAGAGGATCTTTGTGGCTGTGTCGCCGGAGCAGATGGGATGGCCGAACAGCTCCTGCACCCGCGCCTGTCCGTAATGCTCTGTCAGCCACGCCGCTTCCTCTGATGCGCGGGCGTCGATGCCGTAGAGGATGGCCGGGCGCAGCGGGCGGCACTGTTCGTCCACCGGCAGGCAGTCGGTGCCCAATGCACTGGTGCCCACGCAGGCGATCTGCTCCGGCCGGATTCCGCTCTGTTGTATCAGGGTCCGGCACAATTTGCACAGGTCGCCCCACCAGACCGCCTCGGCCTCCTGCTCGAACCACCCGGGCTGCGGGTTGTCCATCCCATGAGGCACCGAGGCATCCGCCGCCACTCGGAAGCTTTCGTCGATCAGGATGCCGCGGGACTCAAAGGTACCGATGTCGATGCCCAGAAAATAGCGTTTCATCCTGCTCTCCTTTCTCACAGTCGGGCGCGGATGTCGTACACGATCTCCATAAAGCTGCGCACTCGCTCTTCGTCCACACGCCCGTTGAACACGCCGTCCTTCTTGAACGCAGTGCCCATGCAGACGGCATCGCAGTATTTCAGCTTTTCTCTCACATTCTCGTGGCGGCAGCCGGTATTGCAGAACACCGGCACATTGCGGGGCTTTGCCACCTCGTAGACCTTGTTCAGGATGGAATCATCCGGCTCGCTGCCGGCAGCAGCACCGGACACGCACAAGCCGTCTGCAAAGCCACCGAACATGATAGACTTTGCCACCACCTGAATATCCCGCTGCACCAGATAGCTGTCTGCCTCGGGGTTCACCTTGAACAGCAGCTTCATATCCGGGATCTCCAGTGCCTTGCGGTGGCGGACGGCCTCACCGCTGTTGGAGGTATAAAGGCCATATTCTCCCATGTATGCACCTGAGAAGCAGCTCCGGGCAAATCTTGCGCCGGTGGCAGCGGCAAGGTCGATGGTCGCGATCGGATTCTTGACCACATTGACGCCATAAGGCACCCGGATCAGCGGGCGCAGAGCGCCGATGATATAGGCCATCGCCGAGATCACTGCCACATCCGCCACCGGCTGGTAGGGCAGACTGAATTCATTGGCAAACAGAATTCCGTCCACGCCGCCGTTCTGCAGCGCCACGAGATCCTGCCGGGCGTGTTCCAGCACGGTGTCCATGCTGCCGCAGTAGCCGGGGTCGCCGGGCAGGGCATCCAGATGCAAAAGCGCAATGATTGGTTTTTCAACACCAAACATTTCCTGAGTCCACATGGTATTGCTCTCCTCTATATCCTTCCGTTTTAATCCAGTTCGTGCGTGTTGGCGCGCATCCACGCCACGGTGTCGTCAATGGCCTTGTCCGGGTCGATGTAATAGCGGCGGTCGCAAATTTCGAAGGAGCAGGTTCCCTCATAGCCGTGCGCCTTGATCTGGTCGTAATACTCTTTCATGGGGAAGTCCGCATCTCCCGGTACGGTATGGCCCCGGTCATTGAAATGAATGTGTTGCAGCTTATCACCCAAGTTGGCAAAGTAGTCATCGATGGTCTCTCCTGCGTAGGTCATCTGATCCATATCCACCATACCAACAACAGCGGGCGAATCGATCTCAGCAATCATCTTTGCCAGATCCTTGCTGGTAATGAGGACGTTAGTAGTGGTTACCTTCAACTCCTCCAGCAACAGAGTAACCCCCTTGCGCTCGGCGTAGGCAGCCAGAGTCCCCACACTCTCCCGGCAGTTGTTCCACGCCTCCTCCCGAGGAGCATCAAAGTACCCGAAGCCGGTGCTGATCTGCACCCGGGGACAGCCCAGAAACTCTGCCGTGTCGATGGCGCGCTGATAGTACCGCAGGCTGGATTCCCGGGTGATCCGGTCCTGTGTGCAGAAGTTGACGGGATAGACGCAGTTTTCCGGGGTCATGGCCATAACTGAAAGGTGATGACGGCGAATACTCTTATCCAGCTCTAAAAGACGGCTGACCGGATAGTCGAACATGTTCAACTGAGGCGCACTGCAATAGAGATCGATACTGTCAAAGGGAGACCGCTCGACCTTATCCAGAAACTTCTCAATGGGATAGCGTACATAGTGATAACTCATGGGCGCGAGTTTCATAAAAGACCATTCCTTTCTCTTCCATACAGGCAGCCCGATTTCTACGGGCTTCTGCCCCGAATAGGTTCAGGCTTTCAAAACATTCCGGATATAGTCGATATACGCATCGGTAGCCTTGTCCGGATCCAGATAATAGTCTCGGCTACACATCTCGCAGGAACACCAGCCCTGATAGCCCCTGCGGACAAGGGTGTCGTAATACTCCTTCATGGGCAGCCCGCCGGTTCCGGGGATCGTATGGTTCAGGTCACTGAAATGGACAAAGCCATACTTATCGCCCAGATTGTCAAAGTAATCGTTGATGTGCTCCCCGGCCTGAGACATCTGGTCGGTGTCGGAAAGACCCAGCAGATTGTCCGCGCCCACATCATCGATAAACTGTTTAAGCTCCTTGCTGGTAACCACCAGATTGGTGGTGGTTATCTTACAGGTCTCCATAAAGATGGTGACGCCTTTCTTTTTGGCGTACTCCGCCAGAAGCTGCACCGCCTCAACCTGACGTTTCCATGCCTCATCCTTGTCAGCATCATAATATCCCGTTCCCGGGCAAATCTGGATATGAGGACATTCCAAAAACTGAGCCGTGTCAATCAGGCGCTGATAGTATCGCTGGGTCGATTCCCATGTCAGGAGATCCGATGTGGCCAGATTAACCGGATAGACGCAATTTTCGGCTGTCAGAACATAGGGGGTCAGGTGCCGATCCCGAATGTCGCGGTTCAACTGAATCAGCGCACCCAAAGAATAATCAAATGGGTTAAGCTGGGGGCCGGTGCAATAGATATCGATTCCATCCAAGCCGACCCGTTCCATCTTGTCAAGATACTTTCGTATAGGATATCGGAGATAGTGATAGCTCATCAGGGTAAATTTCATGGATACTTTCTCCCTAAAATCACTGCGTATGGATTGGGCGGTGGATCTGCACAAGGGCAGCCCACCGCCCAAATCCCGACGCGGCATAAAAATTACAGGATTACACTTGCCAACAGGAACGCTACTGCGGCATCCACGACGGCCATAACCAGAGAGGGTAACAGATAGCTGGTGTTGAATACGAATTTGCCGATTTTGGTCGTTCCCGCCGTATCAAAAGCGATGGCGGCCAGACTCTCGGAGGCAGCGGGAATCAGGAAGTGTGATCCGATGGTGACCCAGCCAGCCAGCAACACGGGAGTGCTGATGCCGAGTGCCAAGCCCAGCGGAATCACGATTGCGGTGGTGGAACCCTGCGAAGTAGTGATATTACCCACCAAATAGCAGGCAATAATGAATACCCAAGGGTACTTATTGGTGAACTGCGAGACCGTCTCGGTCAGGAAGGTGGACTGCGCGCCGATGAAGATATTGACCATCCAGCACAGGCCAAGACAGATGACGGCCGCAAACACACCGGACTTAAAAACGGGCATCTCAAGAATAGCATCGGCCTTTTTGTCCATCACAAGACAAATTACCGCAGCGGCGCAGAGCATGAAGATTTGGATGATGTCGGTCATGCCCATAGTGCTGCCGTCAGCCAAAACAGGACGCAGGGATTTGACCACACCCAGAAGAACGACGGCTACCATCGCAACCAAGAAGGCGATGACAGAAATCTTGGACTGCTTGCTGAAAGAAGAGGTGTCGACCACTTTTTCTTCCTTGTGCCCACGCAGTACAAGGGTGCCATCGGCAACACGCCGCTGGAACTCGGGGTCATCTGCAAGTTCCTTGCCTCGCTTCATCATAACAAGGCCGGAAGCCAGAGAGCCAAGAAGGGTAGCAGGAATGACAACCATCAGGACGGTAATCATATCTACGCTGCCCGACTCCTCCAAAAATCCTACCAGCGCGGCGGTAGCGGCGGCAAGCGGAGTGCCGCAGACCGCATTTTGGCTGGAAACCACAGAAGCGGCAATCGGCCGCTCGGGACGGACGCCGTTCTCGATGGCAATTTCGTTGATGATGGGCAGCAGGCTCCACAGAATGTGGCCGGTTCCGCAGCAGAAAACAAACAGCCAGCTGACCATGGGCGCCAGAATGGTGATTGATCTAGGATGTTTTCTCAAGATCTTCTCCGCAAGAGCCACCAGGTACTCAATACCACCCGCAGCCTGCATCGCGCCACCCGCAATAACCACGGCCAGAATAATTCGCAAAACCGTGAGCGGGGGATCCGACATGGGTGACTTAAAGATAAATGTAAAGATAAACGCGCCGACCCCACCGGCAAGCGTAAGGAAAACTCCTCCCTTGCGAACGCCCCAGAAGATGAGAAGGAGCATGATGACAAGCTCAATCCAGAACATGATTTTTTCTCCTTTTTCTTTGATTTTTCCCAGCGACCGCATACCCAGCAAGTTCATGACGCTTTCTTTGCCTGCCGCCCCGGGCCCGTTTCCGTCAGTTTTCATCAGAAAGATGCGCACATTCTCTGTTACAAGCAATCCATCCCGATTTGTCTTTGTATTAGGCATCGAAATGTTATGCTTTGTATTATGATGCAATAATATAATGCAAGCATCTCCTTGTCAACAGCATTCAAGCATTTTCGTCAAAACCTCCTATCAACGTGCCCTTGTTTTGTGAATCACCACCAAATTATTGTATCCTTCTGCCCTCATTTGCTCCCGTTTTGTCTCTTACTTCTATAATACAAAAAGAGAGCGCCCCTGAAATTCTGCTTCAGGGACGCTCTCTTTTTATTTTTATGCACAGGTACGTCTTTTTGTTGTACTCATCTTTGACAGCTCAGACCATGAGCTTAAACTTATCCGCGATGCAGAGCTGACGGCTCAGATAGCAGTGTTCCCCGCTCGTATCATGCACCACGCTCTTGATGGACAGCAGCGGGTAGCCCTTTACCACACCCAGATACTTGGCCTCCTGATGGTTCGCAAACACGATCTCAAGGACTTTATCTGAGCGTGTGAATACGATGCCTGTTTCCTTTCGGATCGTCTCATACAGAGAGGCATTGGTCAGATCTGCATTGAACAGAAAGAAAAAGCTCTCCGGAAATTTGCAGGTCTCCAACAGCATCGGTCTGCCGTCCGCAAGGCGCAGACGCTCCACAACCAGCGTCTGTTCGTCCTTTTTCAGCCCAAGCTGCCCCCGTTCTTCCTCCGTGGGCTGTTCCAGTGCGATCTTGATCGTCTTTGCGCCGGGCTGGTATCCCATCATATAACACATATTGGTGTAGCTCAGCACGCCATCCAGCTTTCGCTGGATCTTCTTTTCCGCAACAAACGTGCCCTTGCCGGGCTTGCGCACCAGAAATTCTCCCTGAGACAGCTCATCCAGTGCTTTACGCACCGTGACGCGGCTGACCGAATAGCGCTCGCAGAGTTCATTTTCCGTTGGCAGACGGCTGCCCGGGGGATACTCGCCCGCATCAATAGCCGCACGCAGTGTTGCGGCGAGCTGTTGAAACAGCGGCGTTGAAATTGTATTATCCAAACTCATGGTATATTCTCCCGTTCTTATTTTTATCACGAAATACGGTTTATTTTCAATTTACTTTTTTGCGTGCCCCGCAAATATGTTACAATACAAACTTATTATATATAAGTTTTATCTGCACGTAAAGAGGAAAAACAAATTTTTTCTCCCTTGCGTCTGTGCAGGGCCGTTTTCCAGCACCCCCTATTCATATAGGAAGCCCGCCACATTTCGTTTCGTTCCTTGTAAGAAATGCACAATTTTTTTGTCTTATTTTCGGTATTGACATTTGTATTGCTTTGTATTATCATCATGGCAAGGAAAGTTCCTCCGGAAACCACCGGAAGGAATCGAGACAGTTTAATATGAAATGCAGGAGGGTAATACAATGCATTACAAGTACACTGACATCAAGGCCATCGTCGCTGAAATTCTGGAGAACAAGAAGGACGACGGCGGCGTCAAGAACATCTATTTCGTGGGCTGCGGCGGCTCTCTGGGTGCTCTGTACCCTGCAAAGACCTTTATGGAGCGCGAGAGCCTGACGCTGAAGTCCGGCTGGGTGAGCAGCAACGAGTTCGTCCACAGCACGCCCCGCGATTTCGGCAAGAACTCCATCATCTGCCTTGCCTGCCACAAGGGCAACACTCCTGAGACCATTGCCGCTGCAAAGCTGGGCAAGGAGATGGGCGCCGCTGTCATCATCCTGACTTGGCTGGAAGAGTCTGAGATCATCGAGTTCGGCGATTACATCATCCATTACTCCTTCGACGCCAGCCCGGATCACCTCGCTGGTGACATCGACTACGCCGGTGAAAAGACCATGTGCGCCCTGCAGGTCGCCGTGGAGCTGCTGAATCAGACCGAAGGCTACAGCAACTACGATAAGTTCCAGCAGGGTGCCGGCATGATCACCACCGTGATCCGCAAGGCCCGCGCTCATGTGGCCCAGCGCGCTCTGGACTTTGCCGAGGAGTACAAGAACGACTCCGTCATCTACACCATGGGCAGCGGCGCAGGCTACGGTGCCGCTTACATGGAGAGCATCTGCATCTTCATGGAGATGCAGTGGATCCACTCCGGCACCATCCACACCGGTGAGTTCTTCCATGGCCCCTTCGAGGTCACCGACGCCAACACCCCCTTCGTCATTCAGGTGTCCGAGGGTTCTACCCGTGAGCTGGACGAGCGCTGCCTCAAGTTCCTGCACACCTATGCAAAGCGCATCGAGGTGCTGGACGCCAAGGAGCTGGGCCTGTCGGTCATCGATCCCGCTGTCGTGGACTACTTCAACCACTCCCTGTTCAACAATGTCTATCCCATCTACAATCACGCCCTCGCTGAGACCCGCCAGCATCCGCTGACCACCCGCCGCTATATGTGGAAGGTCGCATACTGATATAGACGGAAAGGATCTGATACGATGAGCGCAGTCAAGATCATCGCCATCGGCGATAATGTGTGCGACAAATACCTTTCCCGTGGGAAGATGTACCCCGGCGGCCAGTGCGTCAACACCTGCGCCTATGCCGCAGCAAACGGTGTGCCTTCCGCTTATCTGGGCAAGTTTGGCAGCGATGAGGTCGCCGCCTACAACCAGAAGATCCTGCACGAGCTGGGCATCGACATCAGCCACTGCCGCCATTTTGAGGGCGAAAACGGCTTTGCCATGGTCACGCTCAAGGGCAACGACCGCGTCTTTCTTGGCTCCAACAAGGGCGGCGTCGCCAAAGAGCACAGCTTCGACTTCACGCAGGAAGATCTGGAGTACATCAAAGGCTTCAACCTGATCTACACCAACCTCAACAGCTATATCGAAGAGGATCTTCCCTTCCTGCACACGGCCGGCGTGCCCATCGCCTATGACTTTTCCACCCGATGGACCGACGCCTATCTGGAAAAGGTCTGCCCCTATGTCACCGTGGCCATCCTGTCCTGCGCACACCTGAGTGCCGAGGACCGCGCCCGCGAGATGCAGAAGGCCGCCGACCACGGCGTTTCCATCGTGCTGGGCACCATCGGTGAGGACGGCTCCTATGTGCTGTACAACGGCAAGACCTACTACGCCTCCGCCGTACACGCAGATGACGTCATTGATACCATGGGCGCCGGCGACTCCTACTTTGCCGCTTTCCTCTGCTCGCTGCTGAAGTCTTCCAAGAGCGGCGCTCTGCTGGACGGCACCGAAGAAGAAAACGTCGCGCATCTGCAGGAAGCCATGCAGATCGGCGCAGCATTTGCTGCAAAAATGTGCGCCAAGGAAGGCGCATTCGGCTACGGAACTCCCATCGTGGGACGCACCGAACTGTAAAATAAAACAGGAGGCATTTTCATGAAACCTGATCAGTATGAAAACAACGCGGAAGGCATCCTCTGCGTTTATAAGAACCCCAAATGGCTGGTTTGCATCAAGAACTGGAAGCCTGACAACGACATTGCCGGCATCGCTCATCTGGAGATCCATCACTCCACCGACGAGCAGTTCATCCTTGCCGCTGGTAAGGCAATCCTCATCACCGCCGAGCGCGAGGGCGGCAGCTTCAAGAATATCGAGTTGACCCCCATGCAGCAGGGCAAGGTATACAATGTTCCCGCCGAGTGCTGGTTCTACTCCATCACGCAGAAAGACACCAAGGTGATCTATGTGCAGGACTCCAACTGCTCTATGGAGAACAGCGACCTTGCCGACCTGACCGCTGCTCAGATCGCCGACATTCAGGAGCGTGCACGCAAGATCCTCGCAGAGTGAAAAGGAGCTTTTTATGCCGATCCGATGCGTCCTCTTTGACTTTGACGGCGTGATCGCCGATACCGAGGAACGGAACGCCGACTATCTTGCCGCTGCTCTTGCGCATTTCGGGGTCCGGCTGACAGACGCAGATCGGAGCGCACTGGTGGGCATCAATGATCCTTCTCTGCTTGAGGCACTGCTGAAGCGGGCAGAAACGCCGGTCACTCTGGAGCAGCTGCAGGCCGAACGCACACGCCACGGCAACTACTACGAAAACGGTGCCGACCTGCACACACAGCCCGGTCTGCGGGAGTTTCTCTCTGCGCTTCGCGCACAGGGCATTCGCACCGGCATAGTCTCCTCTACCCGATCACAGCTCATTCTGACCGCGCTCGACCGCCTGCATCTGGTCTCACAGTTCGATGTGGTGGTCTGTGGCGACATGGTCACTCGGCGCAAGCCCGATCCGGAACCTTATCTGCGGGCAGCGCAGCTTCTGGGGCTTGCCCCCGACGATTGTCTGGTCATCGAGGATTCTCCCACAGGCATCCGTGCCGGAAAAGCCGCCGACTGTACCGTGCTGGGCTATACCGGCAGTTCTATCCGTCAGGACGTCTCTGCGGCAGATTTCGCCCTTTCTGATTTTCATCTTTACCGACAGATCCCACTTTTTCAGAATCTTTCTCCGTTCTGAATTTATGACAAAACAGACCAAACCGTACAAATAGGTTTGGTCTGTTTTGCATTTAAGCAGCCCCGCTCCGTGCAGGAGACCCGCCACCGCAGCAGCGTTTCTCCTATAAGGCGCAGGGCAAATGATCAGCCTCCATGACGGCTCTCTTGGAATTGCTGAAGGATGCCGACCCGGAAATGAAGGCAAAGCTCCGCTTAGCCCTGCTCACCTGATGCAAAAAAGGGCACTGATTGCAATGCAATACAGCGCCCTACATCATCGGACATGGATAACACCGACCGTGCAAAAACCATGCACTTACTCCCGGACAAACTAAAAACCACTTCATCCGACAACGACTTGACGGCATTGGTTCGAGTGACCGCACATCATAAATCAAGTCTTGGAGGATACGGCTATGACGAAATTGCTTTCCTGCCGCTACAACATGGACACCAACCGGGTGGAAGCCCGGTTCGAGGATGGCACCACCCTTGCCATCGGCTGCATCGCCGTCGAGGACGAGTACGGCAGCACCCCGGCACAGCGGGCAGAACTGGATTGGCTGCTGTATAATAAGCCCTTGGAGTATACACAGATGGTGCTGAGAGGGGAGATGGAGCACTACCTGTCGCTGGGATGTGACCATGGTAGGCTGGGGGATTGATCTACGAGATCGCACGGTTGATTGCCCGCGTGCATTCGCCGTGCGATCTTTTCAGCGTAAATTCAGCGCAAACCATGCCAAGTCAGCGTATTTTCAGCGTAAATCCCGGAAGGTCAGCGTAAAATCAGCGCAAAATTTTACTCAACGCTTTTATACTTTGTACTTTGGCCTACTCCATCGACCTGCAATAGGCCTTCCTTACATATCTAACGCAGGATATCATGTAGTAAATTTTATAACCGCCACAGACTAATGAACACCTTTTCGCCGGTCAGTTCTCCAAGGCACCTTGCCCACTGGGCAAGGGTCTGTTCATCCGCATACCAAACGGTATCGTTTTTTCGGCCCTCGCTGTAAGAAAAATACAGTGCCCCGCTGCTCTCATCTCGCTCTGGAGTCACACCCGCTTTTTCTGCCAACGCCTTTGCCTCTGCCGCGCGGCACTGGGTTGCCGTTGTTCCATCGTTCTCCCAGATATAACCGCCATTGGCCAGCGCATAAGAGATGTTCGGCAACACACGAAATTTTTCGTATACCTGTTGCAAGAATGCAAAATCGGCTTTGGGACCCGGCATAGTGCCATTGCCGTAAAGGTTATAACACATCACCACATATTCTGCCCCTGCCGGGAAATCCAGCTGCTCCACCGGCGTGCTTGGCTCCAGCACGATCCGCACCTTCAACCCGGCATCCTCTGCCAGAAGCAGCAGTTTTTCTTCAAACTTCAGGAACGCCTGCCACAGATCCAGATCCTTACGGATCTTTTCGTAGTCGATCTCAATGCCGTCAAACCCGTTTTCACTTGCCAGCCGAACCAGTTGCTCCGCATGGCTTTGTGCGGCTTCGTCCGTGCCAAGAACTTTTTGCAGGATAGCTGTATCCTTCTGGGTGGTCTTGCCGTTCTCCGTCACATCGTTCACGATGGACAGGTAGACCGTTTTATTTTTAGTCTGCTCCCTGCGCCGGATCTTTTTCAGCATCCGGGTGGTCGGCTCCGGGATCGTCACCTCACCATTCTGGAACGATGCCGCAAACAAGCTGATCTCGTCCACCTTCTCCGCTTCATCCTGCAGCACCTCTATGTCATCGGCACAGTCCCAGTAAGTGCTCCAAATTGTTAGCTGTGTGCTCTCCGGCACCAGCGCCTCCACCTCTTGCACAGTACAGATATCCGGTTCCACTGTTTCCGGCTCTTCCGCTGTTTTATGTCCCATGCATCCGGTTAGAAATGGCAGACACAGCAAAGCTGCAAGCGCTCTTTCCAAAATGTTCATACCCTCTCCTTACAAGTTCTCAATAAACCAGTTCAGCGTAACGTTCCACGCATTCTGAATTACATCCAGTACCTTTGCCCAGCCGTGCAGACAGTTGTCGTACAGAGTTACATCCCCGGCGGTAATGGTCAGATTTTCGAACACGCCGTCATACACGTCGTCCGCAACATTGCGCTGACTGTAGCCCCAGCCGCCCCAGCTTGCGCCCAGTGCAATCCCCCCTGCATCCTGTACCGAAACATCCACTGCGCCGGTCACATCTTCCCCATTCACCAGCACACGCAGGGTATCGCCCTGCAGCTGGATCCTAAGGTTCGTATCGCCCTGCTCGTTGATCTGGATATCCGCCACATATTCTTCAGCGCCCTGTGCCACCGTATCGGCCTGCTGCTGGCCGGCTTTGCGGGCGGCAGCATAAAACACAAGGCTGTCTGTCGCACTGTCCGCAAATCGGCCGCGCATCGTGTATTCGGCGGTCAGTGCGTCCCGGTCATCCTCTTCCACAGAGACGCAGTCCTCTGCGGGAACAAGATCGTGCAAATCCAGCTCAAACAGATCACTGCGTGAGCCGCCGTCCTTTTCCGAGACGACCAGATGATTGTTCTGCAGCGATACCATGATGCAGCGGCTTCGTTCCTCGTTTGCCCGCAGATAAATCGTCTGCGTTCCAATTTTGTTGCCTTGTAAGTCCACAGATACCTGTACATCCTCTGCGTCGGCGTTTTTCAAAGTGACAACGCCTTCGCCCTTCGGCAGACCGGTCAGGATGATACGACCCGTTTTATACTCCACTGCACCGCTTTTCAGCAGCCAGTTTTCACTTTCCTGCTCTGCAAGAGCCTGACTGCCCTTTACAAAGAGGATGCTGCTCTTCTGACCCTCCGGCAGATCGTCCCACAGGCGCATCAACAGGTGGTTTGTGCTCCAGCAAGCCTGCGGCTGGATGCGGGTAAGATCGTATAGAGAGGATCCCTTGTTGTTGTAGGAATAACCATCCCGGTTGAAGTTTATCTCAAACAGATCTTCGAGGTTTTCTGCATTCACAGCGCTGACGCTGGCATTGTTGCCAAAGCGGCCCGTATTGGAGTGCATCAGGCAGTACAGCTTTGGCACACTGCCCAACTGTTCAGTGTAGATCTGCTCCATATAGCGGTAGTCCTGCGTGATGCGGTGCTCCATAGCAGTGCGGCTCTCCACAGGGATGCGATCCTTATCCCTGATATAGTCCATCAGGTAATGGTTGTAGTCCCGGCCAAGGTACTGGTTCACCCGCACAAATTCATCGCTGGTCATCTGTCCCAGAAACCGGCCGTACCGGTCATAGCTGTTGATGTACGAAAGTCGGTAGCCGTTGGTGCCCAGCTCCCAGAAGCCGTTTTTCTCCAGATTTTTTAGATCCTTTGCCGAGAGAAATTTCGGATCCTTTTCCGCAAACTTATCGGCATAGCTCAGGATCGTAGCCTTGAAGTTGTATTTTTCCAAGATCTTGCTGGCAAACAGCGCCGTATCCCGGCGGCCATCCTCAAACATGAGGAACAGCGCCTTATCCGGCAGAGCGGTTCCGTTCTGATAATAGTTCAGGATGTCCTGCTGGCTGACCGTAACATAGCCCAGATCGCGCAGAGCTTTGAGCTGTTCATCCAGCTGCTTTGTCGAGATCAGGGTATCCGTGCCCTGACGATCCACGCCAAAGTAGGACACGACAATAAAGCCGTTGTCCGCTCCGCTGACGATGGCCGGGTCGGAAGGGTCATAGGGCTCGTAGCTCTTACTGATGCTCAGCGCACGGATGGCGGCAAAAAGCACCGCCAGAAGCACCAGCCCTTCCAATATGGTTCGCACGATCTTGATCTTGTCTTTTCGTGTTTCTATTTTATACATTTGCGTGCTTTCCCCGTTTGTTCTCTGCGTGTTTTCCTGCGCTGGGCGCAGCGTGCTTTTCACCGGAGACTGCGTCCGCCTCGGCTCTCGTTCCCTCGTTTTTTTCTATGGCATCCGGCTCAGCTGTATCCACCGGAGCATTTTTGTGCCGCTGACGCTTTTCTTTTTCCTTCACATCGCTTGGGGTCATGCGCGTTCCCCATGTAGACTTCCAGAAAGTGACCCATGCAAGCGGCATCTGCCACAGCAAAACCACCTCGTAGTACAGGCAGAACAAAAAGCCGAAGTACCATGTAGAGCTCTTGCGGAAAAACAGCTGCGCAACGCTCATCATCAGCGACATCAGAAGCAGACCCACAAGGAAGGTTGTAGGGAAAATATGCTGCGTGAACGGCACATAAAACAGATTGTATGCCACCACAATGGGCGCAAGAATGGGCACCAGCAGACCGATGTAGAAATTCAGCGCAGCAAACGGCTCCTTGCGCCACATAAACGCACCCGCCATCAGGGATTCCCGCAGCCATGAGCGTTTCCATCGCATCTGCTGCTTGAGAAAAACCTTCTGCTTGTTGGGCACGATGGTAGAGCAGACCGCCGTATCCTGATAATAGGTGCGGTGATGGCTCAGCACAAAATTCGTCATGGCGCGGTCATCACCGAATGTGGCCTTATGTCCCAGAAATTTCTGGTTCAGCCACGCTTCCTCATGCTCCTTGACGATGGACTTCCGGTAGCAGGAGAGAGGGCCGGAAAGGCAGGTGACCGTATCAAACAATGCCTCGGACGCCTTCATAACGCGGAACGCGATATAATAACGGACAGACTGCATCTTGGTCAGGCTGTTGGTATAGGTGTTGGCCACATCGGTGCGCCCGGCCACGCCGCCCATCTTCGGGTCCCTGAACGGCTGCACCAGATTCACCACCGCATAGGGATCAAGAAAGCTGTCTGAATCCACAAAGATCACGAACTCGCCCTTTGCCACATCCACGCCGCGGCACAATGCCGCACGCTTGCCAGCGTTCTGCTCCTGCACGATATAGGACAGCCGGTTTCGGATATCCATGCGCTCTCCCTCGGCAGCGGCTATTTTTTCAATGGTATCCTTGATCACCTCCACCGAGCGGTCAGTGGAGCAGTCATCCACCACAATCACCTCCAGCTTATCCGGCGGATAGTTTTGGTTCATACAGGAGATAATTGTGCGGCTGATCCATGTTTCCTCGTTGAAGCAGGGGATAATAATAGTCACGCTGGGCTTGAACGCCGGGTCGATCTTTACTGGGCGGTACAGTGCACCGAAGGCATACCGGGTAAGCAGGAACATAGCCGCAATGATGCTGTAAGAGTACATGATGGCATTGTACTTGAAGTAGATCACGCTCTCGCTGCGCATCAGCACCACCATCATGCTGATGAACAGCAGCAGGATCACACTGCTCACATACAGATAGCGATCCTTATGGCGGTGCATATATGTACCCAAGTCCTCAGCAAATTCAAAACCGGCGCAGGTCTCGCCATCCCGCTCAAAAACGCGCACACAGGCTGCTGCCGTATGAACCGACATCTCGTGGCCTTCCGGCATACTTCCGGGCGGGATATCGAACCGCAGCTCTGTTCCTGAAGCTTCCTTCAGCTGCTCTGCATCCTCTTTTTCCAACCGGACAAGAATACCCGTTTCGGAGATATCGCGGCTTTCCCCGCGCACAGAGTGAGCCTTGCCGTCCTGATCTCTGAAATCTACTGTGACCGGAAATTTTGACTTATACCGGATGCCGGACTTGCGCTTTTTCATCACCGCATCCACATCGTTTGGATCGTCCACAACACCGCGCCGGTCAAAGGACGTACGCTGTCCGGTGGGATCCGGTACGTCCGGCAGGATACGCCGGTCCAGCCGCTCACTGAGCAAAATGTCCCCGTCAAATGTTTCCAGCGTCACGTTTTTCTTTTTATCCGCGGTATGTTTTTCCGCCTTTTTTCGAAAAAAACTCACGCTTTTCTCCTTATCACTCACTCAGATAGTCATCAATGCGTGCAAAAGTGTATCCCTGCTGCTGCCAGTATGGGATCATCGTATCCAATGCCTGCGCAGTGTACTTTGCGTTTTCCTGCATATGCATGACCATCACCGTACCGTTGTGCACAGTAACATATTTACCGCCGCCAATGCTGCGCCGAGTCAGGCGCCCAATCATATCTTCATAGCTGGCAGCCTCGTAGTCACCAGTAGAATAAGCGCCAGAGATCGAATAGCTGAAACCTGTGTCAAACACCTGCGTTAGACCGATCTTGCTCACAGCCAGTGTCGGTGGGCGGAACATCCGGCTCAGAGAATGTTTGCCGTTCACTACCACATCGCCTGTATATTTATAAAGCTTCTGGTACGAGGTAACCAGATCCCGACGCAAAGCAAGTGCTTCAGCATCTGTCAACGAAGCCATCAGATTACCGCTTTCATTCACACTGTCCGCCAAAGGAATATGGTTGTCTGTGTGACTGGCAATCTGGTGTCCTTGTACGGCAATCGTGCGCAACAAGTTTGGATTTGCATCCACATAGCCTGTGCGAATAAAGAACGTTGCCTTTACATTATGCTTTTCCAGCACATAAAGCAGTTCATTGATAGATTGCTCTGTGCCCCAGTCGTCAAAGGTCAGGAACAGTACCTTGTCGTCTGTAAACGTTCCCTTTTTGTCCAGCTGACGGATTTCATTGCCGGTAAAGCCCGGAAGCTTGGCCTTCGTATCTACCGTCACGTTTCCGTAGTAGCGCTGTGCAATGTATTGGAACCGGTCTTCCTCCGTTTCCATATTGTTGAGTACATTTTTATCCATGGAAATATCAGTCTGCTCTGTGGGGTAGAGTCTGTACTTCTGCTTGGAGCTCAGCACATGGCTGACCGTAGTAATGGCAAACCGGCTGGCGTCCTCGATCTCACCGGTGTCATGACTGCGGTAAGCCAACGTATCCACATGGTTTTCAATAAAGGCATCCAGCACCGCACCCAGAATGGTGTTGTTTTCCGTTGCATTCCGGTCGTTTGTGTAGAAATCCATATTGAAACAGACGAATGCGCCGCGCATGACCCGCATGGAGCTGATGCGCTCCACAGCTGCGGGCAGGTCGTCCAGTGTCATATTCTTATCTTCGTTTTTGACCACAAGGAATGTGTTTTTGATCAGGCTGCATCCGCTGGTGCTAATGGCCTCCTTCGCTTCTTCGGTCGCAGTATCGGATGCCATAAGTACCACATTGCTGTCCACACCGTAGCGCCATGCCGCATACTTTTTCCAGCTGTTCAGATAGTTCACCATGGCGTCAAAGGTCTGGGGATAATCGCTGGTCGCCTGATAGTAAATGCCCAGCTCATGCCCCTGCCCTAAAATATGCTCGATCGTGCCGGAATAGGTCATCAGCTCATTCAGTGTAACAAAGAAGGTTCCCGTACCGCCATGGCTGTGCAGACGGTTTGCTGCGTCAGCAGCCGCCGTGGTATTACGCAACCCGTAGAACGCAAAACTGACCGCACGCTCCGTGGTGTACACGATGTTCTGCGCTGTTGCCAGCTTGTGGTCATTCTGTTTGCGCAGGGCGCTGAGCTCCTGCGGGGTCAATGTGGGCAGCGTACCGGATTTTTGGATCACTGTTGCCAGATCTGTCAGCTGCAGTCCAGCCTGCTCTGCCCGCTGCTTCAGGGCGGAAAGGTGCTCTGTGTCCAGTGTGTCCAACAGATACAACGAGCCTGCCTGCATTTGCTCCGGATTTTCCGGCATCACGATCTTTGTGTTCAGCAGACGCGCCGCAACCCGGAGCGAAGTCAGAGCCTCTGCATCGGTCTGCGCATCGGCAAGCACCAGTCCGGAAGCACTTTCAAAGGTGCAAAGTGCATCGTACAGCTTATCGAATACTGCCGTGCGGGAAAGGCCCTTCAGCTGCCCTGCGGGCAGATACAGACCAACGCTGCACCCTGCCGCCTCCAGCCTTGCAAGCTCTTCGCTGCGCGCAGCGGCTTCTTCCGCTGTGGCGAAATAGGTCGCAGTTATATTCTGCTGCGTCAGAATTTCCAGTGCAGCATCCATGCCGTCCGCAGACGGCAGTGTTCTGATCGCCACACCTGCCTGCTTTTGATTTGTCAGACAGCTGCGGTAAATCGGAGCCATCTCGGCATCCGCTGCCTCCGCTTCGCTCCGCAGCACATCCAGCCCCTTTACGCGGCTAAAACGGCTTACATATTCCGTTTTCATATCCTGCGCTTTCAGTGCCTGCACCAGCCAGTTCACCTGTGTCAGAATATCTGCTTTTTCATCTTCCGGCTGCTTGGTGTCGTCCAGCTCCGGCTGCTTGTCGATGGCAGGCTTTTCAGCGGTGACAGCGTCTTCGTTCTGTATTTCTTCCGCTACGCCTCGCAGGTTGACCACCACAACGGCATCGCCCTGCAATCCGGCCACAAAGCTCTCCGCATCGACGGCAGCTTCAAAGCTGCTCTCACTCAGCACATGGCTGTCTGCCGCCTGCACCACCGCTTCATAGCCACTGACAGAAGCCGCCCGCAGCACATCGCCGGTCAATGCGGTACTGCTGCAATACAGCAGTGGAACGCTCTCGTTCGCCGCTGTGGCAATAGCCTCGCGGGATTTAAGCATGGTGCTCACCATTTCCTGCGTGGTCTTGGTATGCAGGTTGCTTTCGCCCGCCGCGCCATTGCTCAGCAGCTCGTTCCCCTCCGCCAGCATATCCGTAAGAAAGCCCTCATTATCCAGTGCCTCGGCAGCTGAAAGGGCAAAGCTAGCCTTCAGTCCATTCTGCTTTATCAGCTCCAGAACAGCATGGTTCGTGTCCGCTTCCTCCGTCAGACCCACGAACACAAGACCCACGCGGGTGGTTTCACCCGGAGCGCCCTGAATGATATCAGCCGGGGCACTCTCATTCAGACCCTTCAGCGCCAGCTCCACCGCATTACTTCCCGTCTCGATGGTGCCGTCCACATTCGCTACGGCATCCGAAAGATAGGTGCGATTGTGGTAGTACAGCAGCCAGACCACTGCAGCCGCAATGCACAGACCCAGCAGAACGCCCAGCAGCGCCAGGTTGCGGACCCGTCTGCGTTTCGTCACATTCTCCACCATGTAATTTCAAGCTCCTTCAACTGCGACACCGGCCATTCGCCTTTTACATCCAGCAGCACACGCTTTGCCCCGCCATCCGGGCGGAACAGTGCCATCAGTCCGGGCAAACCCATTTCACGGAACTGCCGGTGCGCCACCGCGTGCAGAATGCAGTCTGCGTTTTTCACCTGCTCCAAATCGGTCAGCGCAACGCCATATTCCTTCTGTACCAGCGCCTTGTCTGCACAGGGATCCACTACAACAGGGCAGATGCCGTACTCTTCCAAAGTATGTACAATGTCGGCCACCCGGGTATTACGGACATCCGGGCAGTTTTCCTTAAAGGTGAACCCAAGGATCACCACACGGGCCTGCGCCGGTGCAAGCCCGGTCTGCACCATCTTTTTTACCGCCATCTCTGCCACGAAGCGCCCCATGGAATCGTTCATTCTGCGGCCGGCTGCCACGATCTGACTTTCATAGCCCACCTGATGCGCCTTGTAAATAAAGTAATAGGGATCCACCCCGATGCAGTGGCCGCCCACCAGCCCCGGGCGAAAACCCAGTGCATTCCACTTGGTGTTCATGCCGTCCACAACTTCGTTGGTATCGATTCCAATTTTTTCAAAAACCTCCGCCGCCTCGTTCATGAATGCTATATTGATATCTCGCTGGCTGTTTTCTACCAGCTTGATCGCTTCAGCAGTTTTGATGGAGGAGACCGGGAAGGTACCGGCGTCAATGATCCTGTCGTAGACGCTCTTTACCTTTTTCAGTGTTTCCGCGTCCATGCCCGAAACGATTTTTCGGATGGTGCGCAGCGTATGGACTTTGTCGCCCGGATTGATGCGTTCCGGCGAATATCCGATCTTGAAGTCTGTGCCGCCCTTCAGTCCACTTTCTTGCTCCAGGACCGGCAGACAGAGTTCCTCTGTCACGCCGGGGTAGACCGTGCTCTCATAGACCACCGTTGCGCCCAGCTTCAGGTTACGCCCCACCGTACGGCTGGCCGAAATGACCGGGGTCAGATCCGGGGTATTGTCCGGGTGGATCGGCGTCGGAACTGCCACAATGACGAAATCCGCCTGCCGGAGCTCCGCTTCCTTTGCTGTAAAATGAACAGAGCTGGCCGCAACAGCTGCATCACCCACTTCTGTTGTCACGTCCTCGCCCTTGCAGTAACGTGCAATTTTCTGTGCATCAACATCATATCCGATCACATCCATGATCTCCGAAAAGGCAACTGCCAGCGGCAAGCCCACATAGCCCAAACCGACCACAGCCAGCTTGCCTTCAAAAGCTTCTGTTTGATAACTCATTTTACAGTTCCTCCGTTTCGGATCACTTGGTACCTTTTGATAGAGCCGATTATTACCTCATGTTCTCCTGAATTTTTTAAACACTGTATTTTTTCATTTTATCGCTTTTTTGCAGATGTCGCAAGACATTTTTTAAATATCACATTACTTCCATACAGGGAACGCGCTCGTCGTTCCTCTGGTCAAGGCCATGGGCAAGCGGATCAGCACACTGGCCGAGGACGAGCAGCGCAGTTGATGGTCTTTGCCACCCAGCGCAGACTTGCAGAGGAACCAATGGTGTACGTTCTCCCGTCCTGCCGCAGCAGCGTTTCTCCTATAAGCCGCAAGACAAATGATCAGCGTCCATGACGGCTCTTTTGGAATTGCTCAAGGATGCCGACCCGTAAATGAAGGCAAAGCTCCGCTTAGCCCTGCTCACCTGATGCAAAAAAGGGCACTGATTGCAATGCAATACAGCGCCCTACATCATCGGACATGGAAAACACCGACCGTGCAGAAACCGTGCAGAAACCGTGCAGCCATGGCTTACAAAACAAAAAAGCCATGAAATCTTTTGATTTACAGCTTCCACGGTAGACATTCCTACGCGTTGGAACCCGCGGGCTAAGCAACAGC
>ERZ1673700.444-NODE-444-length-54374-cov-10.802942_pt1 | contig 54374 bp, 45 predicted proteins | sample MGYA00580230_ERZ1673700 | MGnify/ENA primary metagenome ERZ1673700 (study PRJEB41218, sample SAMN15661782) | gut metagenome | host: Homo sapiens | place: Canada: London | collected 2015-08-20/2019-03-30 | study: EMG produced TPA metagenomics assembly of...
CAAAGGGTTATAATTTATGATAAAAAAATGTAGAATTTGTGATGGAGAATTTTTTGAAAAACCAATATTATCTTTAAAAAATATGCCTGAATCCGCTCAAGGCTTTTTAGCATATAAATCGGATAATCAAACTATGGATATAAATATAGTTCAATGCAAATTTTGTGGGACTATTCAGTTAGATTGCGAGCCTGTAAGTTATTATAGAGATGTTATAAGAGTCGATGGTAATACTCTAACGGTTTCGAATATTGTTAGAATTCAATTACAGAAATTTATAAATATGTTTAATTTAGAAAATAAAAAGATTGTTGAAATAGGTTCAGGTAATGGAGACTTTTTAAAAATAATAAAAGAATTTAATGTAAATTGTCTAGGTATAGAGCATTCTCAGAAAAATATTAATTTTGCTAGAAAATTAGGATTAAATGTTGAGAAGAATTTTTTAGAAAATGAAAATACAATAATTAAAGGCGCTCCTTTTGACGCTTTTGTGCAATTTAACTTTATGGAGCATCAGCCATATCCAAATACTATGATTAAAGCTATATATAATAATTTAACCTGTGATGGGGTTGGATTTGTAACAGTTCCTAACGGAGATTATATATTTAAAAAAGGTATGTGGTATGAAGTAATAAGAGACCATTTATTCTATTTTTCAAAAGAATCATTACATTTTTTATTTTATAAAAACGGTTTTGATATTTTAGAATATTTTTCTACAAACGATATATTTCATAACATCTTTATTAAAAAGAAATATCCTCTACCTATGAATGAAACTAACTTAATATTTGATTCTTTAAAGAATAAAATATATGAATATTTAAATAATAAAAAAAATAAATCGATAGCAATATGGGGAGCAAGCCATCATGCATTTGCAATAATATCATCCTATGGGATTAGAAATATGATTTCTTTTATAATAGATTCTTCTCCATTAAAACAGGGTAAATTTTCTATAGGCTCTAATATAAAAATAATATCCCCTGATGAAGCCGTTGTAAAAAACATAGATGCAATAATAATTATGGCTCCTGTATATTCAAACGAAATAGAAAATATTATTATAAATACTATGAAAAATCACATTTCAATAGCTTCAGTTATTGATGATAAATTCGTAGTTTTAAGATAATTTATTATTAAGTTGCTTATATTTTCTATAAAGTGTATTATATTATTTTAGGAGGTATTTTTTATGTATGAAGAACAAGAAAAATTATATCGACAATGTAAAGATTTATATAATAGGAATGATTATATTAATGGTTTAAATATTATTAATAAAATAGTAGATGATTATAATCATAATAATAATGAACTATTTTATGAAGATAAGATTGATAGTTTAATTAAATATTTAAATATAAATATAGAAAATAATATAGAGAAAGAAAAAGCCTATAAATGCAAATATTCATTTTGTTTTTTTATGGCATGTTCCAAATACAAACTTTATAAATATAAAGAAGCTTTAGAATATTATAATATCGCTATATCAGAATATGAAAAATCTAATAATAATAATAATAATTATATTATATTACATAATAATAAAGCTAATACATTGCAAATTCTGGAGCAATATGATGAAGCTATAGAAGAATATGATAAAGTAATAAATAATATGGATATTAATGAATCAAAATGTGTTATTCTTAATAATAAAGGATATTGCTTGCAAAAATTAGATAAATTGGAAGAAGCATTAGAAACTTATAATGATTCTATTAATGATTGTGAAAATTATAAAGCGTATTGTTATAGAACTATTCTTTTAGAAAAATTAAAAAAAGATAACAGTGAGATAGAAAATAGTTTTAATAAATTTTTAGATATTATTAATAATAATTTGAGTAATAAAAATTTCCAAAGAAGTTACGATATATTTAGTTTGATTCTTCTTATTAAGAATAGGCTTAATAAGAAATCGTATGAAGAAATTATTGATAAAATGTTAACAAATGATTTTTCTATAAAAATAAAATGCGATATAGAAAATAATAGTTTATATAATTATACATCCATTAATATAAATACTATAAAAAGCATATTAAACGAACAATTATGGTTAAGTCATACTAATAGTTTTAACGACCCTGTAGACCCCTCAATAAAACAATTTAAAAAATATAAAGAAGACTATGATTATTTGCTTGATAGTATAAAAATAGGCTGTTTAACTACAAAAAATGATAATACTTTAATGTGGAGTCATTATGCGGATAAGCATAGAGGGATTTGCATTGAATATGATATAGGAAAAATCTATGAAAAAGATAATTTAATTATAAATAAAGTAAATTATAACATTCCTATTATTACGAATAAATCTATAGCCGATAATGAAATATTAGAAATAGATAATATAAATAGATTAATAGAATTGTTTTCTTTAAAATCAAATGAATGGAAATACGAAAAAGAGTATAGAATATTATATTATGATAAAGAAAGAAAAAAGGATGGAATTTTAATAGATTGCCCTATAAAAAGTATATGTTTTGGAACCGAAACTTCTGAAGATGATAAAAAATTAATACGCAAAATTATAAAAAATAAAAAAGGAAATAAAATAGAATTTAAAGAAGCAAAATTTAAACAAGATAAATTATTTGAAATAAATATAGAAGACTATAAAGCAAATTAACTTAAATACATTTGTTGACGATAAGTTTATAATTTTAAGATAAATGTTTGTTTGGTAGTTATTTAGTTGGTTAGGATTTGTTGCCCATGAATTATCTCATATAATAGTCGATAGATTATTGAAAGAAAATAAAAAACTAATTAAAGATGTTGATTGGGATAGTCTAAATGAAGAGGAATTAATTAATATTTTAATGTGCGATATATTATATGATAAATCTTCATTTTATAAGGATGCAAAAAGAAAATTAAAAAAATTTCAAGCAAGCGGTCCTTCCAAATTTAAGAAATTAAGAGAAGATATAATCTCTAAATATAATTAATAATATAAAAAAATAAAAACAAGAGTATATATCTTAAATAAGTTTATAGAGGAAGTAAAAATAATTTGAATTTATTTAATTTTTATATTTTCTTATTTTTTTTGAAATTAATCTATCAAATTTTTTCCGTATTCTCTTATTAGTAATTATTCTATTTAGTATTACTTTGTTTATTCTTCTATTTTTATTTGTTTCAGCTTATTTATAATTACATTATTTAATATTCTATCGTTGAAATTAGCTTCATAAAATTCTATATTTTTATTACTTAATATTTTTCTTAACAAATATTTATCTTCTTTTGGAGTTTTTGCTCCAAAGCATATACTTTTTATTGGCAAATTTAATACATTGCTATCATTATTAAAATACTTTATTATTCTATATTCTTTTTCGTATTCCCATTCTTTAGATTTAGTCGATAGAATATCGATTAATTCGTTTGAAATACTTAAGTTATAACTATCAGATTCATTTTCATCTGGTAATGATAATCTATTTCTATGTATCTTTATATTCCCTTGTTCGTTTATTATTTCTTCAGTATAATTTACTTTTATTATAGATATATTTCCTATGTTAGATTCTAAAAAATCTTTTAAATCATATTCTATGCACATACCTTCATGTTTATCGGCATAATGACTCCACATAAGCGAATTATTATTTTTTAAAGAAAGACAGCCTATTCTAATATGTTCTATTATGTATTTATGTTTATCGTCTTCTAATATTTTTATAGGCGGGTCTATAGGGTCGTTAAAAGTATTAGGATGTCCTAACCAGAATTCTTCGTCTAAAATATTTCTAATAGTATTTTTATTTATTTTAGTATAATTATATAGTTTATAATCGTTATTTTCTATATCCTCAAGTATGGTTTTTTCTTTTAAGGCTTCTTTAATTTCTTTATCAAATTCTGCATTCATTTTTATATTTCTTTTAACGCGTTTTCAGTTCTTTCTAAATTATATTTAGCGTTTTCAAAATCTGGATTTATAGATAACGCTTTTTTATAAGATTCAATAGCTTCGTCAAAATTTCCTTGTCTATAATAGGCATTCCCTTTATCATTATAAGCTTCATAATCTTCTTTATTTAATTTTAAAGCTTCGTCAAAGTCGTTTATAGATTTATTATATTCGCCTAAAAGAAAGTAGCTTAAAGCTCTGTTATAATACGCGTTCTGCAAATTATTATGCTCGTCTTTAATACCTTTTTCATTTATTAATGATATAGCCTTACTAAAATATTCTATAGCTTTATTGAAGTATCCATTATCATTATATATGCATCCGATTCCCATATTAGCATAAATAGAATCATTGTTTATATATAAAGCTTTTTTAAAATTATTAAGGGCATTATTATAGTCTCTTATAATTCTATATACAGCGGCTAATCTAAGATAAGCGTTTTCTTTGGGATATAATTCGATTGATTTATTATAATATTCTATCGCGTTATTATAATTGCCATTTTTTTCAAATTTTAAAGCCTCATAAAAGTATTCTTCCGCCTTGTTCATATTTAAAAAACTCCAAAAACTTTATAACTTATAAATATGTTATATTATATATATCGTAAAACAAACGCTTATTTTTTATTAATGCATATTATATATTTATTTTTAAAAAATTCAAATTAAAAATTATTAATTTTTATTAACTATTGACAATATTTAAATTAATAATATAATGCAATGTATGAAAAATATGAATAAAACAATAATTGAAGAAGATATTGATAACATTGTTAAATGCAACGATTTCAGTGAATTAAAGAATAAAAGCGTATTTATAACTGGAGCTACGGGATTATTCGGGCTTTGGCTATTGGAATTTTTATTATTTCTTAACAAAAAATATGATTTTAATATATCTATAACTATATTGACTCGTTCTTATAATAATTTTATTTCTAAATATCCAAAATTTAAAGATTATAATATAAATTATATAGAAAACGATGTCGTAAATTTCAAACTAAATAAAAGATACGATTTCTTTTTTGATTTGGTATGGGCTAAATTAAAAAATAATGAATATACTTATGATACAATGATATCAGGAATAAAAAATGTTATCAATATATGCAGAGATATTGAGGTTGAAAAATTATTATTTATAAGTTCGGGTTCCGTATATGGCAAACAACCTTCTAATATATTGAAAATAACGGAAGATACCAAAGGAATTCCTATAAACGATTATGCAAAAGCAAAAAAATATTCCGAAGAACTTTTATTAGATTCAAAAATAAATATTGGAATAGCGAGAGGTTTTTCTTTTGTAGGCGCGTATATGAAGTTAGATTATTTTGCTATGGCTAACTTTATAGATAGCGTGATAAATAATAGGGATATAATAATAAATGGGGATGGAAGCCCTATAAGGAGTTATTTATATATGGCTGACGCAATATATTGGCTTTTAACTATATTATTAAAATCTAAAAATAAATCTATATACAATGTCGGTGGGGGGGGGGGGATATCTATTTATGATTTAGCTAAAAAAGTTGCAAAACAAAATAATAATTATACGGGAGAGATTAAAGTTTTAGGTAAAACAAATATTGGAGTTGCGCCAGAAAGATATGTTCCCGATATTTCAAAAATTATAAAGGAATTGGGAGTAAAAGAAAATTATACTTTAGAGGCGGCTATAAAAAGAACTATAGAATATTACAAAGGGTTATAATTTATGATAAAAAAATGTAGAATTTGTGATGGAGAATTTTTTTAAAATAATATAAAGAATTTAATGTAAATTACTATGGTATAGAGTATTATCAAGCGAATTAACTTAAATATACTGTTGTATTGCGTTAATATATTTTTTAATGTATAATAAATTATGTTTTTATAAAGTAGGAATTAGATAAATGTTTACGATTAATAAATTTATAATACGCAGGCTTTTGGAAAAAGATATAGAATTGTATTATAGGAATTATTATGAATAAAATAATAGAAGAAGATATACAATATATACTAAATAGCGATGTAGATTTTCAAAGATTTGAAAACTCTACTGTATTGATAACTGGCGCTAACGGAATGCTTGCCTCATACATTGTAATGACTTTATTATATTTAAATAAATTTTATAATTATAATATAAAAGTTATATCTATAGCAAGAAATAAATCAAATTTTTATAAAATGTTTAACGATTTCATTGAGGATAGAAATTTAATATTTATAGAATTGGATATTATTAATATTAACGAAGATATTTTTAAAGATTTTGAAATAGATTATATTATACATGCAGCAAGTCCAAGTAGAACGCAACAATTTTTTCAAAATCCATTAGATGTTATATATCCAAATGTATTTTCTACAGATAAGTTATTTAGTATAGCCGTTAAAAAAAATATAAAATCATTTTTATATTTTTCATCATGCGCTATTTATGGGAAAGTTGATAGCGGATATTATGCGGAGGATAATTATGGAAGTATATCGCCTTTAGATTTAATAAATGTCTATGCAGAAAGTAAAAGAATGGGGGAAACATTATGCAAAGCCTACAATACTCAATATAATGTTCCTACAAAAATTGCCAGAATTGCCCATACATACGGACCGACTATGGATTTGTATAACGATAGCAGAGTTTTTGCAGAATTCGTTAAAAGCATAGTAGATGGGGGGGGGGGATTAGTTATTAAAAGTGACGGTAAAGCAAAAAGAGCTTTTTGTTATATAGTAGATGCCACTATAGGCTTTTTAAAAATATTACTTGAAGGTAAAAACGGAGAAGCCTATAATGTTTCTAATAATCAAGGCATTATATCTATAATAGATTTAGCAAAATTATTAGAGAGTATGTATCCAGAAAAAAGTTTAAATGTAATTATCGAAAATGAAAATAAATCATATCGACAATTAATAGATTCATTATCTAATTATTATGTAGATACTAAAAAATTAGAAAAATTAAATTGGAAACCTAATTATACGATAAAAGAGGGTTTTAAAAGATGTGTAGATTATTTTAATTCTAAAAAATAGGAGTTATTTATACTATGAAAAAAATTAGCGTTATATTGCCAACTTATAATGAAGAAGATAATGTTATTCCTTTAAGTAAGGAAATTGTAAATATATTTAATAACGAATTAAACAATTATGATTATGAAATTATTTTTACTGATAATAATTCTATAGATAGCACAAGAGAAAAAATAATATCTCTATGTCAAGAAAATAAAAATATTAAAGCTATTTTTAACGCTAAAAATTTTGGACAATTTCGCTCGCCATTCAATGCTATGATAAATGCAAATGGAGATTGCGTTATTTTAATGGTTAGCGATTTTCAAGACCCTCCTAAAATAATAGTAGATTTTGTAAGAGAATGGGAAAGTGGTTATAAAATAGTTATCGGCATAAAAAATAAAAGTAAAGAAAATCTAATAATGCGTTTTATTAGAAGTCTATATTATAAATTAATGAAATATATTTCTGATATAGAGCATATTGAGCATTTTACTGGCACTGGATTATATGACAAAAGTTTTGTTAAAACTATTTCTGTATTAGACGATCCAGACCCATATATAAGAGGAATAGTATCCGAACTTGGTTATAAAATAAAAAAAATAAATTATGAAAAGCAGAATAGAAAAGCTGGGAAATCAAAAAACAATTTTTTTACCTTGTATAATATAGCTATGATTAGTATAACAAATTATTCAAAGATTGTTTTAAGATTGTCTACTATGATAGGATTTTTATTTTCTTTTTTATCTTTTATATTTGGTTTAATTTATTTTATCTATAAAATTATATATTGGCATAGTTTTAATGTCGGCATAGCTCCTCTTATATTAGGTGTATTTTTTATAGGTTCGATTCAATTATTCTTTTTAGGATTAATAGGCGAATATATTGTAAATATAAATGATAGATTAATGAAAAGACCGCTTGTAATTGAAGAGAAGAGAATTAATTTTGATTAACAAATAATTAAATATTTTTGAAAATATTACAAGCCAAAAAATACTACATAAATTCAATAATTAATTTTTATTCTATCATTAACTATTGACATTATTTTATTATATAATATAATTTTTTTAATAAATTAAAAAATAAAAAATACTCAATGAGGGAGTAGTTGACGCAATTAATTTTGCGTGGCGAAGTCAACAATCGCAGCCCTTGAAAAGCAGGGTTTGGCTAGCCTTAATTAATGAGACTCGGGTATAAATAAGTTTGTAAATTATAATTTGTCAGCTTATTTATATTTGAGTCTTTTTTATGCTTAAAAATAGTTTAATTAAAAGGAGAATTTTTTATGAATGAATTTTTAGGAACAAAAGAGGATATATTAAAAGAGCTTAATATTAATCCTAAAATCGGACTAACGGAAGAGACAAAAAAATTAAGTTTAGAAAAATACGGGAAAAACAGTTTTACAAAAGAAAAAGGAATTTCATTATTTGGCAAAATATTGGAATCTCTAAAAGAGCCTATGATATTAATGCTTATATTTGCAGGCTTAATTGCAATTGGAGTAAATACGGTTAATTATTTAAACGGCGGGCATTTCGATATTTTTGAATGTTTGGGAATATTTATCGCTATTTCATTATCCGTAATTATAACCGTAGTAATGGAAGGCAAAAGCGCAAAGGCGTTTGAGGCTTTAAATAAAATAAACGAAGATATAAGAGTAAAAGTTATAAGAAACGGAAATTTGGAAATAATAAATCAAAAAGATTTGCTTGTCGGAGATATCGCTTTTATAGAAACGGGAAATAAACTTCCAGCCGATGGCAGACTTCTTGAAAGCGTATCTTTGCATATAGACGAATCCGCGCTTACGGGAGAAAGCGAAACGGTTGAAAAAAATTGCGATGCTATATTTACAGATGAAAAAATTCCTGTTGCCGAAAGAGTAAATATGGCTTATTCGGGTTCTTTTGTCGCTACAGGAAACGGTAAAATGGTGATAACTTCGGTTGGCGATAGCACAGAGTTTGGAAAAATTGCTCGAGAATTATCGTCTACTAAAAAAACTTCGACTCCTTTACAAGAAAAACTTGCAGAATTAGGAAAGAAAATCGCTTTAATTGGAATATTCGCAGCCGCTATAGTTTTTATTATACAGTTAATTAATTTTATTAGAATAGGCGAAGCTAATTTTGTAAATATATCCGAAGCTTTTATTACTAGCATAGTTTTAATAGTCGCTTCAGTTCCCGAAGGTTTGCCAACGATTGTCGCCGTCTCTCTTTCAATAAATATTATTAAAATGGCTAAACAAAACGCTTTGGTTAAAAAAATGGTTGCCTGCGAAACTATCGGAAGCGTAAATGTTATATGTTCCGACAAAACGGGGACATTGACGGAAAATAAAATGACTTTAAATAAATTATATATAAACGGAGAATATATAGAGCCTGAAAATATAAAGAATAAAAAAATAATAGAAAATTTTTGCATCAATTCTACAGCGGATATTAATTATAAAGATAACGCTATTAAATTTTTAGGAAATCCTACAGAATGCGCTTTATTGGTTGGAGCGAATAAATCGGGTTTTAATTATAAAGAGATAAGAGAAAAATCAAAAATAATATTTGAATATCCTTTTTCTTCAGATACAAAAAATATGACTACGGTAGCTGAAATTAACGGAGAATATTTTGTATTTACTAAAGGAAGCCCAGAAAAAATAATTTCTATGTGTAATATAAACGAAGAAGAAAAAAAAGATATAGAAAAAACTATTGAGAAATTTCAAGACGAAGCTAAAAGAGTTATCGCATTCGCTCATAAAACGGTTTCGGAGTCCGTTGAAAATAATAGAGCGGATTTGGAAAGCAATTTAATTTATGACGGTTTTGTAGCAATTTCAGACCCCGTAAGAAAAGAAGTTTATGACGCGGTTAATCAATGTAGAAGCGCGGGAATTAATATAAAAATGCTTACGGGAGATAATATTGTAACGGCAAGAGCGATTGCAAGAGAGTTAAAAATGTTAAATGAAAATAGTTTAATTTTTGAAGCTAAAGATATAGAAGCTATGAACGATGAAGAGCTTAAAAATAATATCGATAAAATATCGGTTATAGCGAGAAGCACGCCAACGATAAAAATGCGAGTCGTTAATACTATAAAAAGTATGGGAAATGTAGTCGCCGTTACAGGAGATGGAATAAATGACGCTCCCGCGATAAAAAACGCCGATGTCGGAGTCGCTATGGGAATAACGGGAACGGAAGTTTCAAAAGAAGCGAGCGATATAGTTTTGCTTGACGATTCTTTTGCCACAATAGTTAAAGCTGTTCAATGGGGTAGGGGAATATACGATAATTTTCAGAGATTTATTCAATTTCAACTTACGGTTAATTTTGCTTCGGTTATTGTAGTTTTATTATCGACTTTAACGGGACTTAAAGCTCCATTTACTGCAATACAATTATTATGGATAAATATAATTATGGACGGACCTCCCGCAATCGCTTTGGGACTTGAGCCCATAAGAGGCGATTTAATGAATAGAAAACCGACAAAAAGAAACGCTAATATAGTGACTAAAAAAATGTTTGGAAAAATAATATATTCGGGAATAATTATGATTATATTATTTATGATTCAAAGCAAATTAAATATATTAAATGTAGCGGAAAACGAACGCTCAACGGTTTTATTCGTTATGTTTGTTATGTTTCAAATATTCAATTCTTTCAATAGCAGAGAATTAGGATTTGAAAGCATATTTAAACATTTTTTTGATAATAAATTAATGCTTTTTTCTATGTTAGGAACTTTTATATTGCAAATACTTGCCGTTCAATATGCAGGCGGATTTTTCAATACGATTCCTTTAAGTTTTAATACTTGGATAAAGATTATAGCAATGGCTTTTATTGTTATAATAGCTTCGGAAGTATTAAAAATATTTATAAAGAATAATATTCGATAAAAATAAAACTTCTTTATATATTGAAAATAATTCCGAATAATGTTAACATAATGTATAGTAATAATAAAATAATTTTTAAGAATCACTTATGAGCGGCGTTTATATTATAGTTTTTATATCTGTATTTTTTATACTTCTTCTAATAGCGGCAAAGATATTGGCTAAATCTTTTAAGTATATCGCTTCGGATACTGAAAAAGCTAAAAGATTCATAAGCGAAGGAAAAAACGATTTAGCTATAGAAAAACTTAGAAATATTCTTTCCAAAAATAAAGTCGAAAAAGGAGAGAGAGCAAAAATTCATTCAATGATAGGAGAATGTTATTATAAAACCGAAGAATATCCTTTTGCAATAGTAGAATATAGACATGCTTTAGACGAAGGATATTATTCTCCCGAATTAGTTTTATCTCTTGGAAAATGTTTAAGTAAAATCGGAAAAAACGAAGAAGCTTTATCTCAATTTCTTACTTTATTAAAGTTGGATAATAATTATAAAACTATAGTCTCAATGGAAATTGGAATTATATATTATGAAAATCATCAGTATGAAACGGCATTTAAATATTTTGATAATGTTTTGGAAATTGATAAAACAAATAAAGAGGCTTTGAAATATAAGGCTTATTGTTTTGTAAATATGGAAAACTATATTGAAGCTATTTCTATAATGGAAAATATTATAAGGAAAAATCAAGGCGACACTTTATTAAATTATAATTTGGGACGCGCTTATAAAGGCAGAGGAAATTATAAAAGCGCAATAAAATATTATAGAGTTTCTTCTCATGATAAACTTTACGCGGTAAAATCTTTGTATGAAATCGCTTTATGCTATATAGAATTAAATAATATAGAGCTTGCTATAACGGCTTTAGATTTGGCGATAGAATATAATAGCCCAGATAGAGATTTAAGATTAGCGATTTTATACACTTTGGTAGAATGCTACGATAAAATGAAAAATGTAAATAAAGCTATAGAAGTATTGGAAAATATTATTATTATAGATTCTAATTATAAAGATGTAAGCAAAAAATTATTGGAATATAAAGAATCTCGATATAGCGAAGGAATTAAAAGTTTCTTTAGGCTTGAAGGCGAAGCTTTTTCAGATTTCGCTTTAAAAATAGTTTCTTGTATGAATTTAATTCCTTATTCTTTAAAGACTACTAATAAAAAATATTTGATTGTATTCGCTAAAGAAGGAAAAGGTTTGCATGCCGCTAAAAAAGTAATATTTTTCAGAAAATCTTACGCTCCAATATTTAACGAAGAGCTTATTCAATTATATGATTATGCCGTAAGTTATAATATAGTCAATTCAACGCTCGTGACAAGCGCTATGGCAAGTCCAGATGCTATAAGATACGCATCAATTTCAAGAATAGAGATAGTCGGAATAAAACGATTAGAAGGTTTGGTTGAAAAAGCTAATTTTACAAATTTGCCTGTTGGCATTACAAGAGGCGAAGAAAAACTTGATTGGGTATTATAGTATAATAAAAATAATAATTCTAAAAAATCAAATAATAAAAAGATAAAAAAGATATATTTGAATTATTTTTTGGAATAGGATAAAAAGCAAATCTAAAACGATTATTAAAAGAATACTTTTTAATTTGATTCGTTTTATAATTTGTAATATTGAAATTGTGATAAATGTTTTAAAAATAGAATAAAGGATTTTACATGACTTATAAGTTTGTAAAAGAAGATAAAGATTTAAGAAAATTAAAGAAAAAAGAAATTGAATTTTTGAAAAGTCATGGATGCATCTCTCAATCTTGGGATAAAATACTTATAAAAAATGTAGACTTAAACAGAATAAAAGATGTTTCGTTTCATGGAAAAATAAAAATAAAAGAGCTTAACGGAACGGTTGATTATCATAATAAAGTTAAAGTTATAGCTTCGATTACGCGAGCGGTTTTAATTGATGTTATTATAAACGGAGATGTATATATAAATAATGTCGGACGATTTATAGCAAATTACGAAATAGAAAACGGAGTTATAATTGAAAACGCGGGTTCTATATACATGGAAGGTGAAAGCAGTTTTGGAAATGGAGTCGAAACATCGCCGATTATGGAAGGAAACGGAAGAAGCGTTAAAATATTTAATAGGCTTAATTCTCATATCGCTTATATAGTCGCTATGTATAGACATAATTTTGTTATGCGTAAAAAAATAAATAAAATCATAGACGACTATGCATCTTCAAAACTTAGAGAATTCGGAACTATAAAAAAACATGCTAAAATAATAAATGCAAGATTGATAAAAAACGCGCTTATCGACCCTTATACTACAATAGAAAATACTGACGAAATAAATAATACTACTATAATAAGCGCAAAAGAATCGCCTTCATATATAGGAACTTCCGTAATATTAAAAGATTGCATAGTTTTGAAAGGCGCTCATATAGTTGATGGAACTGTTATAAAAAAAGCGTTTATCGGAGAGGGAGTAAAATTGGGAAGACAATTTTCTTGCGAAGATTCTTTATTATTTGCAAATTGCGAAGGCGAGCATGGAGAGATGTTTTCAATATTTGCTGGACCTTATACCGTCACTCATCATAAAGCGACTTTACTCATAGCGAGTCATTTTTCTTTTTTTAACGCTGGAAGCGGAACGAATCAAAGCAATCATATGTATAAACTCGGACCTTATCATCATGGTTTTATGGAGCGAGGATGCAAAACGGGAAGCAATTCTTATATTCTTTGGCCATCTAGAATCGGAGCTTTTTCAACGGTTATAGGCGCTCATTACGATAATATAGATTCTTCAAATTTTCCTTTTTCTTATATAACGGAACATGGCTATCATCAAACGAGATTAATTCCCGCTTTAAATCTTTTCGGCGTAGGGCTTGCAAGAGACGAAAATAAATGGATTGATAGAGACAGAAGAACGGGCGATAAAAAAGATTTAATTATATTTGAATTATTTAGTCCTTATACAGTTTCAAAAATGATTAATGCCGAGAAAATATTAAAAGATATTAGAAAGAATAAAGACGAAAATAATAAAAAAGGAGATTTTATTGTTTATAAGAATATGATAATAAAAGGCGCTTCATTAAATAAATATTCTCAAAGATATTCTATTGCTATAGATTTGTATTTACGAAATAAATTGCTTTCTTATATAAAAGATTGCAAAAATATAAATGGTATAATTGAAAGTTTAAAATCCGAAAAAGTATATAGCGATTGGGTTGACGCTGGCGGACTTATTTGCGCAAAAGAAAGATTGGACAATATTATTAAAGATATTGAAAACGAAGAGATAAATAATATAGAATCAATTTTAAATGCTTTTAAGAGTTTATACGATAATTATTATTCTGATGAAAAATCTTGGGTTATCGATATAATTAAAAAAAGATATTCTATAAAAAATATTGATAAAGAAATTATAATAAAAATTTTGAAAGAATATATTTCGCTTTTAAAAACTTCTTACGATATTTTATATAGAGATGCCGAAAAAGAATACGATATTTCAAAAATGGTTAGCTGCGGAATAGACGATAAAAATTTTATGGAAGAAGATTTTAAGGCTATAAGAGGAACTGTCGAAGATAACGCTTTTGTAATTCAGTATAAAAAAGATATGAACTCAAAAATAAACGATATTAATAAAATAATAGATTTATTATAAATATAATAAAAGGATTTTTAATGAAATTATATTCTATTTCTTTTAAAGTGGAAATTGGATTTGAAGATATATTTGAAGCGATTATTGAAAACGGTTTTTTGGATATATTAGGTTATAATGTGGAATATCCAGCAAAAGAAAATTTGGCGATAATAAATATATATAACGAAACAAAAGAAAAACTTGAAAATAATTTTAAGATTATAAAAGATAAATTAGATATTAATTATAATTATGAAATAAAAGAGCTTGATTCTGAAAAATATTTAACTTCTTATATGGATTATTTAAAGCCTTTTAAAATAGGCGATATAACGATAGTTCCAAATTTGAGAGATTATTATAAAGATTTGAAAGAACCCATTATTTATATAGCAAAACAATACGCTTTTGGAAGCGGGACTCATGAAACTACATATTTAGCTTTAGAAATGATTAATCAATATTCATTAAATAACGATATTAAATTAAAGAGCATTGCAGATATTGGTTGCGGAAGCGGAATATTATCTTTATTTAGTTATAAACTTGGAGCGAGAAATATAACTTCTGTCGATATTGATAGCGATGCTGTTCATTGTTCTTTGGATAACGCAAAATATAACGATATAAATTTAAATAATGTAATTTTAGGAAATGCTAAAGATTTTAATAATATGAATTTAAAATTTGATTTAGTAGTTGCAAATATAGAAACTGATATTTTAATTGAAATTATGGCTAACTTGAAAAAATTATTAAAAGAAAATTCTTATTTAATATTATCGGGAATTTTGCTTGAAAAAGAATCTTCAATGAATAATGTTTTAAGAGAGAAAGAATTAAAAATTATTGATAGAAAGCGAAAAAACGATTGGGTAGCTTTAATGTTGAGTTTATAAGAAAATTAATTATATTAAAAAGTATATTAATATTGACTATAAAATATGCTATGATATAATAATTTATAATATGCTTGATTTATGTTTAAATCGTAGGGGTTTTTGTGGATATATACGAAATAGTTAATGAACCTGAAAAACAACTTGAAATATTTTCCGATATAATCAAAAAAATGAATAATATCGGCGATTATGAAGAGACTTTAGTAAATATAATATCCGAAATAAAAAACATAATGCTTACCGATACGATTTTATTGTATTTGATAGACCAGGAATTATTTAATTTAAATTATGAAATGTCTATAGGACCTTTGGGAAGCAAATTTTTTGGCTCAATAATAGACGGAGAAAAACCTTTATCTGTTAGAGCTTATACGACTTCTTCGTCTTTATATTCAAATAATCCGCAGGACGATTCGGCGTTTATTCCGATAAAAGAAATTTTGGGCGAAGATTTAAAAAATATATTATTCGTTCCTCTTAAAGCGAGAAAAAGAAATATCGGCGCTTTATTTTTAATAAATAAAAAAGACGGAAAATTTATAGAAACCGACACTATTATAATGTCTATGTTTTCAAATATAGTTTCTTTAGCGCTTATAAATAAAATGACTTACGATAAAGGACAGTCGAGAGCTTATGAAGTCGGCGCTTTATATGAAATGTCAGTTTCAATAAATAAATGCGAAACTATAGACGATATTTTAAATAATAATATAAGTATAGTTTGCGAGGCTTTTGAGGCTCATAGAGTTTCTATAATTTTGAAAGACGAAAAAGGAATGTTTAGATTTAGAGCGGGAATAGGAATAGACGAAGAGGTTTTAAAATACGGAGTAATAACCACCGAAGATAATGTTTTGGGAGAGATATTAAAAACAGGAAAGCCCGTTTATTCTGTAAATGTTTCGAGAGATTATAGATTTAAACCGAATAAATCTTTAAGATATACTAGAGATAGTTTTATCGCATCGCCTATAATGGGAAAAGAAGACGATATAATAGGTTTTTTATGCGCAACCGAAAGAAGCGTAAATAAAGCTTTTAGTTTAAGCAATTTAATGCTTCTTGAAATGCTCGCTCAACAGATTTCTGAAAATTATATGCATGTGTTTTTATCGGAAGAATCAAAAATAAAACAATCTCTAACCGAAGAAATTAATTATACAGAAGAACTTCAAAAAAGCATACTTCCTACTGAATTTCCAAATAAAAAATTATTCGATGTCGCAGCCGTAAGTATTCCAAGCAAAACGGTTGGAGGCGATTTTTACGATTATATAAAACTTAAAGACGGAAAATACGCTTTGATTATAGCGGATGTTTCGGGCAAAGGATTAAAAGCTGGTTTCTTTATGGTTATGACGAGAAGCGTTTTAAGAGTTTATTCTTCTCAAATTGATAATCCCGCTAAAATATTGGAACAGACAAATAAACATATATTTTACGATTCAAAAAAAGGTATGTTCGTTACATGCTTTTTGGCTATAGTAGATACAAAAAATAAAAGTATTACTTATTCTAACGCTGGACATATTCCGCAATATTTTATTAAAAAGTCGGCAATGAATAAGCCCGAATATTTAACTGAAATGTATATTCCAGGAAAGCCTTTGGGATTTGTAGAAAACGCTTCTTATAAAAATAAAAAAATATCGTATTCAAAAGCGGATAAAATAATTATGTTTACGGATGGAGTTACCGAAACTTTTAATAAAGATAATGAAGAGTTTGGGGAGAGCAAATTAAAAGATATTCTTAAAAACGAATATGACAGTTCAAAAGAATTATTAAACGATATAGTGGAAGAAACCGTTTATTTTAGAGCGGACGCTCCGCAATTTGACGATATAACGCTTTTAATAGCTAAATTTTTATAAATTTTATTTTTACATTTCTTACATAATATTATTTATATTGAATTATTTAATTTTTTCTTATATAATATTATTTATGTATATATTAGAATTATCTGAAATAGCTAAAGAAACCGTTTGGGGCGGAAATTTGCTTGCATCTTTATATTCAAAACCTTTTGAAAGCTATAAAAATATAGGCGAAAGTTGGGAAATATCCGACTTAAACGAGGAAAAAAGCATAATCCTAAACGGAGAATTTAAAGGAAAAACTTTATCATTTTTAGTAGAAAGATACAAAGAAGAATTTTTAGGTTCTAATTGCATTGAAGCTTTGCAATTGATATCGGCAAAAAAAGAAAAATATTTTCCGTTATTAATAAAATTTATAGACGCAAAAGATAAACTCTCTATACAAGTTCATCCCGATGAAGAATATGCCTACAAAAAACATAAAAAACATGGCAAAAATGAAATGTGGTATATTGTAGAAGCTAAAAATAACGCTAAAATTTTATTAGGTTTAAGAGAAGGAATAGATAAAAATATTCTTAAAAAAGCGATTGACAATAATATAAATAATATAGAAAGTTTATTTAATTATTTTGAAGTTAAAAAAGGAGACGCTTATTATATTCCAAACGGATGCGTTCATGCAATATTGGGAGATATAATGATAGCGGAAATACAAACTTCAAGCGATATTACTTATAGATTATACGATTGGAAAAGAATTGATAAAGACGGAAAAGCGAGAGAATTGCATATTGAAGACGCTTTTAATGTTATAGAAAATATAGACGCTTATCAATTAAAATCTGAAAAAAGAAATAAATTTAAAAATAAAGATTTAGAAATTAACGAAATATTTTCAAATAAATATTTTACGGCGGAAGAATATTTTATTAAAAATAAATTTTCTTCGCAAACAAATTCTAAAACTTTTGAAATTTTTATTGATATAGAAGGAGACGGATTTATAGAATCGGATATAAAAGATAATAATATAAAATTAAAAGCGGGTAAAACCGTTCTTATTCCCGCATGCATGGGAAATTATAGAATTAAAGCGGATAATGAAATTAAATTTTTGAGAATTACCGTTTAGAGTTTAAAAGGTTTTTATTAATGAATATTATAGAAATGAAAGAAGTATATAAAAGTTTTGGCTCTCAAATTGTATTGAGCGGAGTTAATCTTATAGTTAATAGAGGAGAAACTTTATCTATTATAGGAAATTCGGGTTGCGGTAAAAGCGTTCTTATAAAACATTTGATTGGATTATTGCAGCCAGATTCGGGAACTATAATCGTTGAAGGACAAGATATTAATAAAATTTCGGATAACGAATTAACGGAAGTTCGTAAAAAATTCGCTATGGTTTTTCAAGGAGCGGCGCTTTTCGATTCGTTAAATGTTTACGAAAATGTAAGTTTTGGACTCCGAAGAATAAAAAAAGATATGCCCGAAGATAGAATAAAAATAAAAGTTGCGGAAGTTTTGGATATGGTTGGAATGCCAAATATAGAAAAAAAAATGCCATCCGAACTTTCGGGAGGAATGAAAAAGAGAGTCGGTTTGGCAAGAGCGATTGCTATGGACCCAGAGATTTTACTTTATGACGAGCCGACAACGGGATTAGACCCGATTATGTCTAGAATAATAGACGATTTGATAATAAAGATGCAAAATTTACTTAATGTTACGAGTATAGTTATTACTCATGATATGACTAGCGTTTTTAGAATGGCTGATAGAGTCGTAATGCTTCATAATGGGAAAATTATCGAAGGAGGCGCTCCCGAGCGTTTGCATGAAATTGAAGAGCCTCATTTGAAATTTTTCTTTATGAGTAGTATTGCTAAAAAAGGCGAAGATATAGAAACTATAAAACCTGCGGATGCGGATTAAATGATTAAATTGAGGAAGGTAAGATAAAATTATGAGAAAAAAAATAAAATTAGGAATATTCTTTATATTGACTATAGCGTTATTTTTAATTTCTATAAGCATATTAGGAAATTTAAAATTAAAAGGAAACGGTTATAGAATATATGTAGATTATGTATTTATAGGCGATTTGCTTGTAAATGGTAAAGTTTCGTATAGAGGAGGCGGAATAAATATAGGATTTATCGAAGATATATCTATTAATAAAGACGGAACTATAAGGGTGACTCTATTCATAACCGATAGAAATGTCGTTTTGCCCGAAGGCACGAGATTTACAATACAAACTGTTGGTTTAGGATTGGGCGAAAAATATATAATGGCAACTCCGCCTACAATAACTACCGAAGGACTTAAAAGTTTGCCGCCCGAAAGCGTAGTTAAAGGAGTAGAGCCTTTTAGTTTAGAAAGCGCTTTAGGTTCTATTGGCGATATAGGGAAAGACCTTAATTTTGAAGAATTTACAAGCATAATAACAAATATGTCGTCTACAATCGAGCTTATAACAAAATTAATAAATACCAATGAATATGAGATTGGCGAAATAATTTCAAATGTTAATGAAAGTATTGCAAATATAAGCGTTATAAGTAGAGATTTGTCTTTTATAATTCGAGATGTTGAAAGCGGAAAAGGAATAGTTGGCACTTTAATGAAAGATACAAATTTACAAACTAATGTTTCTCAAATAATTTCTAATTTAAAAATATTTAGCGAGAAGGTTAGAGATAATCCTTCCGTTTTATTATTTAGAGAAACTCAAACAAATAAATAAATTTTAATTTTAACGGAGTATTTATTATGAGCATATTTAATTTTAATAAAAAGAGCAAAACTAAAGACGAAAACGATAAAAAATATAGATTAATAGAAAACGAGATTAAAAAATTTTCAAAATCTAAATTAAATAAATGCTTAAAAGACGCGGAATATATCGCTATAAAAGCAGGCAAATATTCTTTAAAATATTTTGGCGCTCCAAGAAAAGTTTCTAAAAAAGGAAAGACGGATTTATTTACCGAAATCGATTTAAAAAACGAGGAAACTATTAAAAAATATTTATTAAAAAAATATCCTAAATTCGCGTTTTTAGGCGAGGAATCAAATAATTTTGAAGATAAAGATTTTTCTTGGATAGTCGACCCGATAGACGGAACGAGTAATTTTATTCATGGATATCCTTTTTATTGCGTTTCAATAGGTTTGGCTTATAAAGGTTATCCAATTTTGGGAGTTGTTTACGCTCCTTTAACGAATACTATTTATAAAGCGCATGCAAAATCGAAAGCTTATAAAAACGGAAAAGTTATTAATGTTAGCTCAACTAATAAATTAATAGAATCTCTTATTATTACGGGATTTTATTACGACACGGCTACTAACGATAATTTTTTAAATGATAGAATGATAGATTTTGCAAATATGGTAAAAAAGAGTTTATGCGTAAGAAGAGACGGTTCTGCAGCTTTAGATATATGTATGGTTGCAGAAGGAGTCGCCGATGGATTTTTTGAATTTGGGCTTTCGGCTTGGGATATTTGCGCTTCTACAGTTATATTAAAAAGAGCGGGTGGACTTATAACAAATATAAATATGAAAGAATATGATATTTTTTCAAAAAAACAGTATATAGCTAGTAATAAAAGAATACATAAAGATATGGTAAAAACTCTTGAATAAGTTTTTAATAAATATAAAATATAATAATAAATTTTTGAATATTGATTTTAAGGAATAAATTTTATGATACTTGAAAGCGAAATTAAAAGAGGTAAAGTCGTTCAGGTTGTCGGTTCTACTTTAGATGCGGAATTTGAAGAGGGGCATTTGCCTGAAATATTAAACGCTCTTTATATAGACAAAGAAGTTGAAGGAATTCAAAAACATGTAGTTTGCGAAGTTCAACAACATTTAGGCGGCGGAAGAGTTAGGGCAATCGCTTTAGAATCTACAGACGGAATTTCAAGAGGCGATAATATTATAGATACGGGAAAGCATATAATGGTGCCTGTCGGAAACGAAACTATAGGAAGAATATTTAATGTATTGGGAAAAACCGTAGATAAAGGCGAACCCATAGAAGCTAAAGAATATCGTTCAATACATGCGCATGCTCCAAGATTTGACGCTTTAGAACCTAAACTTGAAATTTTTGAAACGGGAATAAAAGTTATAGATTTGCTTGCGCCTTATATTAAAGGAGGAAAAACGGGATTATTTGGCGGAGCGGGAGTAGGAAAAACGGTTTTAATAATGGAACTTATTCATAATATTGCGAGCGAACATGGAGGCTATTCTGTTTTTGCGGGAGTAGGCGAGAGGACGAGAGAAGGCAATGATTTATGGAGCGAAATGAAAGAATCGGGAGTTATTAATAAAACTTGTTTAGTTTATGGGCAGATGAACGAGCCTCCAGGAGCGCGTTTGAGAGTCGCTTTAACCGCTTTAACTATGGCGGAATATTTTAGAGATTCTGCAAATTTGGATATTTTATTATTTATAGATAATATTTTTAGATTTACTCAAGCGGGAAGCGAAGTTTCGGCTTTGCTTGGAAGAATGCCGTCTGCAGTAGGTTATCAGCCAACTTTGGCAACGGAAATGGGAGCTTTACAAGAGAGAATAACATCTACAAAACATGGCTCAATAACTTCAATTCAAGCGGTTTATGTTCCAGCGGATGATTTAACCGACCCAGCGCCAGCTACGGCTTTTACGCATTTGGATGCGACAACAGTTTTATCGAGAGATGTTAGCGAAAAGGGAATTTATCCCGCTGTGGACCCTTTGGCTTCAACAAGCAGAATATTAGACCCTTTGGTTTTAGGAAATGAACATTATGAAGTTGCAAGAGCCGTGCAGAATATTCTTCAAAGATATAAAGATTTGCAAGATATTATAGCTATACTTGGAGCGGATGAACTTTCCGAAGAAGATAAATTAATAGTTTCGAGAGCTAAAAAAATAGAACAGTTTTTAAGTCAGCCTTTCTTTGTAGGCGAACAATTTACGGGACTTCAAGGGCGATATGTAAAAATAGAAGATACAATAAGAAGTTTTAAGGGAATTTGCAATGGAGATTATGACGATTTGCCCGAACAAGCTTTTAGATTTGTAGGTTCTATTGAAGAGGCGATTACGAAAGCAAAAACTCTAAATGTATAAATTAAATATAAAATTAAAAAAAATATTATTTTATACCGATAATAGAAAAGATAGAGATTAAAGATAATAAATTTTTATAGGGCTAAAATATGATATTTCAAGAAAGTGAAAATATTTTACTAAAAAGGTTAAAAGTTCTTTTGCCTATTTCTTTTTTAGTAAATGGTATCATTACCGTATCGACTTATTCTTTTATGTTGAATTATCTTTATAGACAATTTACTCCTATAAGAAAATATTCGTATTTCTTTATTATGATTATTACTGTTGGAATAATGACAAGCATATTTTTCGATTGCCTTAAAGTTGAAAGAGGAAAATTCATCAAGTTAGGATTTAGATATATATTAAAAACTTTAATGGCTTTTATCGGAGTAGCTTTAGTAACTTATCCAATATATATATATGACGGCACAATGACTATATTTGAAGTAATGAATATACGATTTGTAATAGTAATTTTATTTATGAATTTTGCCGCTACTATATCCGTTATATTTTTTGTTTTATGGAGTTTGCCTTTATATAAAGCGACAGGAAGAAAAGAATTCCATCTTTCAATGGCTTATATAATAGCGCCGCCTTTATTAACCGCCGCTATCGGAGTTATTGCCGTAGTAAACGGACTTCATTATAGAAACGCTTTTGAATATTACGGACAATATAATGATATTGTAGATAGAGAATATGTAAGCGATGCATCTTCAAAAATTTATGATGCGATTAACGAATATGTAAAATTGTCGGAAAATTTATCTTTTTATTTGGGCTATCTTCCAAGATTTGGATATAATTATAACGAATATAGTTCTATTTTGACGGATTATTTAAGAAGTAGATTTGGAGGTTATAATGATGTAAACGCTTTTTATGTAGTTTTTGACGATATTAGAAGAAGCGGAATTAATTTTGAAAATGAAAATACGGCTTTGGGAAATTTGAATATATTTTTAAGTCAAAATAACGATTTTAATTTTGTGGCTACAACGAACGCTTCGTTGAATATTCCGCCTGCAGATTTGGAAGGAAAAGAACTTTTTATAGATTTAGTTAAAGATTCTATATATTTTTATATTTACACTCCAATAACTTATAACGGAAATAGAATAGGTTATGTCGCCGTAGAAGTTAGAAATTCTGCTTATACAAGATTATTTGAAGAATATATGAATATTAATATTTTTGTAGTCGATAAAGATTATGAAGTTATAACTTATAATAGAATGAATTTATTAGGAGAATTTCAAAGCATATTAAATAATCCAAAAACTTCTTCGGATTTGAAAAACGAAATTAATGATAGTTATTTGAATAATATTTTAAACTCAAAAGTAATTTTAGATAAAAATTATAATTTAAATATAGTTAAATATTTATTATTCGACAATCTTTATATAATGGGCGCTTGGGAGAATATAATTCCATATAAGCAAAATATGACTTTCAGAAGAACTATTCTTACGGCTTCAATTACGATATATTTGGGAGTTATTTTCTTTTTAGTAATAGTTATAGCGCTTATTATTGTATTTAGAAAAAGTATCGTATCTGCAAGAAAAGTTTCGGATGCTTTAAGCGAAGGAGCGGGCGATTTAACTATTCGGCTTCCCGTTATTAATATCGATGAAACGGGAGATTTGATTCATTCTTTCAATAGATTTTTAGATAAAATTCAAAGCATTATTATAAACATTAAAGAAAATACTTATGTTTTGACGGGAAATATTCAAAATATTCGCTCTTCAATAAATATTGGAGTTAGCGATTTTGAAACTTTAAATAAAGAGTTTAAAGAGGAACTTATTAATTCAAATAAAATTGCAGAATCTTCAGCGAGCGCTTCGAGAGTGAGTTTTATGCAAAGAACGAGAATAAACGCCGTAAACGAAACTATAAAACAGCTTTTGGATAATATAAACGAAATTAGCGAAAAAATGAAATCTCAATCGGATGCGATTAATAGAACGAGCGTATCGGTTCAGCAAATGATGGCAAATATTGTTACGGTGAATCAAGGTTCGACTAGAGCAAATACTTATTCAAAGATTCTTGATGCGGAAGCGAGAGACGGAGGAAATATATCAGAATCGGTTGCAGATTCTATTCAAGGAATTAAAGATTATTCAAAACAAATAACGAATATTACTCAAGTTATTCATAATATTTCAGAGCAAACAAACCTTTTGGCAATGAATGCGGCAATCGAGGCGGCTCATGCGGGAGATTATGGACGAGGTTTTACGGTTGTTGCCGAAAAAATAAGAAAACTTGCCGAAGATACGGCGAATAATTCTACAGTAATTAACGATTTAATCGAAGAGACGATTCAAGCGATAGAGCAAACCGTAGCTTTGGTTTCAAAAAGCGCCGCTTCAAGCGATAAAATTCTTGAAAGTTCAGTAATGCTTAGCGATGTTATATCTTCAATTTCTATGGCAAATGAAGAGCTTGATGTCGGAAGAAAAGATATATTAAATAATGTTTCAAACTTAAATATCATAACCGAAGCGGTGCAAGAGCTTTCAGTTAGACAGATGCAAATGAGTTCAATGGTAAGTCAGAATATTGCGGGAGTAGATAAATTAGCCGAAGATGTAGTTAATGTGGTTAATAATACGGAAAACGATGTTAAAGTTTTGCTTGGTTCTATTGAAAATGTAGCCGAATTATCAAATACTACAGTCGACAGTATGGAAAGTATGGATAAAAAAATTAAAGAATTGCAATATATTTTCTTGCAATTATACAAATTGGTTATATCTTTCAAAACAGAAAAAACAGAAGAAGAATTAAGAACGGAAATTAAAAAACGAAGTCTTGTCGATAAAATCAGAATTAAATTAGAAAAAAGAGCAAAAAAAGAAAAAGCTAAAAAAGACAAAAAGAAGAGAGAAGAAAAAGAAATAAATCAATTATGATTAAAAAATTATTTGTTTTAATATTTGAAATTATTATTTTTAATATCTTTTTTGTTAATATTCTTTTTTCGGAGGTTTCGCATAAATTTTATTGGAATTTGCAAACGGGAAAAAGAATAGAATCTGTAAAAACCGCGGATGTAGAATATTATGAAAACGGAATTTTAAAAAGAGTCTATAAAGAAAGAAATATTGTCGATTTAACGGTTATAGCAATCGCACCAAAAGGCGGTTATAGAGTAAGCGGTTTATTTAAAATTTTTAGAATGCTTAAAGGCGATAAAGTTTTTCATTTGGATGAAGAATATCAAAGCGATTTTATAATTTGCTCAAACGGAAAATTTGAAGTTCCTAAAGTTCATTTTATGCCAAATGTTAGACATATTCCGACATTTCCTGAAAGAGAAATTAATTTAACGGAATCTTGGAATGCGGAAGCGATTGAAATTATAAAAGTAAATAACGCTCCAAATTTAACTATGGCTTTATCTTCCGATTATCTTTTTGCTAATATCGAAACCAATTCTACATGCGAGAGAAACGCTATTATTCAATATCATATTATGACAGATAAAGATTTGCTTCAAGCGGGACTTTCAAGGCAAGGTTATCCGCAGAGAATTTACGGATTTAATTACGGGACATTTTTATGGGATATGGAAAAAAATATTCCAATCTCTCAAAGCGAAAGATATCAAATACTTTTTGGATACGGAAAAGAATTATCTTATTCAAGTTTGCAATATAAAATGAATATTGTAAGCGTTTATAAAATTTACGATTCTATTTCAAAAGAAGAAGAGGATAAAGAGAAAAAAAAACTTGAAGACGATTTGGGCGATAATATTATAGTCGATACAGTTCCCGAAGGTTTAGTTTTAAGGCTTGGAGAAATTTTATTTGATACGGATTCTTATAATTTAAAAAGCGAATCTAAAGAAACTATTGACAATATTATAAACGCCATTAAAAAAAATTATCCCGACAGAGAGATAATAGTTCAAGGACATACCGACAACACGGGAAGAGAAGATTATAATAAAACTCTATCCGAAAGAAGAGCTAAAACCGTAGCGGATTATATTTTGCCTAATTTAAATCATGATAAATTATCTTATAGCGGATTTGGAGATAAAGAGCCAATCGCACCAAACGATACGGCGGAAGGCAGAAGAAAAAACAGAAGAGTCGATATTATAATTAAATTAAGATAATTCTTTTATTATAATTCTTTAATATAATTTTTAATATCCGAAACTATATCGTTTATAGAATTCTTGCTTAAATAATCTAATTTTTTGCCGTAATTTTCTAAAAATATTTTATCGTCTTCAGTTTGTATATTTTTTGTAGCTAAAATTTTTCTATTCATAAGCATCATTAATGCATGATGAATTTTTAATTTTGTAAAATCAATCGCTCCTCTTAAAAAATAAAAAGTTATATTTTCTTTTTCTTTACTTTTAAAATTTTTATTTATAGCATCTTCGTATAATTCTTTATGTTCGGGATTTCCGATTCCTACTATAACGCAATAGATTTTTTTATTTTTGATTAATTTTTTATATAATCTCTTAAAACTTTTATAAACTGTTAATTTGCTTGCATATAGAGAGCCTGCAAATATTATTACTTGATAATTATTTAAACTTTGAAACGAAATATTATCCGCTTCAAAAATATCGGCATGAAGTTTGTCGGCTATCCATTTCGCGTAAGTTCTTGTAGCTCCATATTTGCTTTTATATACTATGGCAATATTATTTGGCATAATTTTTCCTTTTTTGTATAAAATGATTTAATATTAATATAATAGAATTTTTAAGTAAAAATTTCAATTAATAAATATTGACTTTTTAATCGTTTTAATATAATATTAACTATCTAAAAAGTATAAGGCGGTGTAGCCAAGTGGTAAGGCGGGAGTCTGCAAAACTCCTATTCATCGGTTCAAATCCGTTCGCCGCCTCATTTTTTCAATTATGAAGGATATTCAATTAATAAAGATTTTTATAATAGTTTTTTTTGTCGTCACCATTGCGATTTTTATTAAGCTAATTAATCTAACCGTAATAAATGCAAAATCGGTAGACACTTTAGAGATTTCAAATAAACCAAGAGGAATAATATACGATTCTAAAATGCAACCTTTAACTATTAATATTCCCGCATATACTATATATATTGATACTCAATCGGTAAAATTAGACGGAAAAGCCGAAAAAGATATTAACGAAGGATACGATAAAATATTTGGCATTATAGGAATAACGAGAGAAAAATTTAACGAATATCTTAAAACTAAAAGAAGAACTATAAAATTAATTCAAAATTTATCTTTAGATTCTTATAATAAAATGCGAGAAGTAAAAAACGAATACGGAATAAGAAGCATTTACGGAATAGAAAGCTATAAAAGATTCTATCCTTATAACGACATTTTCGCTCATGTAATAGGTTATATGAATAAAACCGAAACTGAAGGTTATGCAGGATTAGAAGCGAGTTATGAAAATATACTTTCTGCAGAAAACGATAATCCTAAAGATTTAATATTGACTTTAGACAGAGATATTCAAACTATAGTTAGAAACGAAGTCTTAAAAACAGTCGCCGAAAAATCGCCGCAGTCCGCTACTATTATAGTTTCGGATGTTGAAAGCGGTTCTATAATAGCGAATTATTCTTATCCTTCTTTCGACCCAAATAATCCTTTTATTTATGTTAATAGCGAAAGACTAGATAGAAGTATAATGAGCACAATTTATCCAGGCTCAACGATGAAAATATTTGCAGAAATTGCAGCAATGGAGCAGGGAGTCGTTAATAGAGATGAAAGATTTTATTGCAGAGGCTATTACGATTATAGTCCGCAAACGAGGATTCACTGCGATTATCCGCATGGAAATATAGCATTTGACGATATATTAAAATATAGTTGCAATGTAGCGATAGTTACAATAGCCGAAAGAATAGACAGAAAATTTTTTTACGATTATTTAAAGAAATTCGGTTTTGGAGAGAAAACGCAAGTCGGACCTTATAAAAATGAATGGAGCGGAATTTACCATGAATTAAATAAATGGCATAGATTTTCAAGAGGATATTTGGCTATAGGATACGATTTAAGCGTAACTCCAATGCAAATTGCTTCGGCTTATTTGCCTTTATTAAACGGCGGTTATAAAGTTCCTATGCATGTTGTAGATTCTATATACAACGGAGCGGAAAAAATAAGTTTAACCAACGGATTAAAAAGAGAAAGAATAATAGAAGCTCAATATTCGCAAGTAGCAAGAGTTCTTTTAAGAAAGGGCGTAGAATCTGGCTCTACGGGACATAGGGCAAATTTGCTTAATATAGATGTCGTTGGAAAAACAGGAACTGCAATAACAGAAGTTTTTAGAGGCGGTTCAGAAAATAAACCTGAAAAATATTATCAATCAATTTTTGTAGGCGGATTTCCTTTAGAAAATCCTAAAGTTTCAATATTAGTTTTGCTTGAAGACCCGCAAGGAAACGGAGCAAGAGCGGCGGGTAGGGTAGCGACTCCTCTTTTCGCTCAAGTTGCAAATCAAATAATTCCTTATCTTGGACTCGTTGACGGCGAAGTGCATACTATAAATACGAATGAATTTTTATCTTTAATTCCTATTATAAACGAAAGCGTTTCTAATATTATGCCCGATTTAACAAAATTATCTTTGAGAGACGCTTTAAAAGATATATCATATATTGTGACAAATAATAACGCTAAAATAATTATACAAGGCGAGGGATATGTTTCGGAATTTTCGCCGCAAGCTGGAAGCGTTATAACTAACGATTCTATAATAAGATTGATACTTGAAGCGCCTAAAAGAATAGAATAAAATAAAAAGGAGATACAATGAATAATATACTTGTTTTTGGAGAGATTTTATACGATATTTATGACGATGTCGCGGTTATTGGCGGAGCGCCTTTCAATTATTCCGTTCAATTATCAAGGCTAATTTCTAAAAATGATAATTTGAAATTTATAACCGCATTGGGAAAAGACGATTTTTCAAAAGACGCATTTAAATTTATTGAAAATGAAAATATAGATTCTTCTTTAATACAAGTTCTTGATAATTATGAAACGGGAAAAGCTACGGTATTTATGAATGAAAATAAAATTCCCGATTATATAATTCATGAAAATGTCGCTTGGGATAATATTGAATTTAATTCTGATATTGAAAAAGCCTTAAAAGAAAAATACGATTTATTTTATTTTAATATTCTTTCATGCAGAAGCGAAAAATCTTATAACACTTTAAAAAATATATTTAAAAATATAGATTCAAAATATAAAGTATGCGATGTCACTTTTAGAAAAAATTATTATACAAAAGAAAAAATAAAAGAAGCTTTAGAGTTTATAAATATATTAAAAATTAACGATGACGAATTGGCTATTATAAAGAGTTTATTTTATCCTAATTTGCAAAACGATAATGAAATATTATTAAAAAATTTGAATAAAGATTTTAATATAGATTATATATTTTTAACTTTAGGAAAATCGGGAGCGTCTTCGTTTTATAATAATCAATATATTTTTAAACCTTCAAATAAAATTAAAGTTGTCGATACGGTTGGAGCGGGGGATTCTTTTTGCGCCGCTTTAAGTTATGCGATATTAAAAAAACTCGATATTAAAAAAGTTTTGGATTTTGCTTCTGCAGTTTCGGAAGAGATGATTCAAGTTAAAGGCGGAACTGCAAAATATAATATAAAAGCCATAAAAGAAAAATTTAATATAGAATAATTTTTAATTTATATTTTTATTTTGGAATTGAAGTTTGAAGTCTTATAAAATCTCTATCGTTTGGAAATAATTTTAAAGCTTCTTCCGATATCGTATAAGCGTTATTATATCTTCTTGAATTATATTCGCTAACGGCATAATTATAATAGGAAACTTTAAGATTTTTTTCTAAAACATTTGCATTTTCTCCTATATCCATTAATCCTTTTTTATAAATTTGTATTGCGTTTGGAAAATCTTTTTTTCTTAAATAAGCCGTGCCTATAGCGTTATAATAATGAATTATATTATTTTTAGTCATAGCGCTCGAATTATCAAAAATTAAAGCCTCGCCCAAATATTGATAGGCTTCGTCATATTGAGTTTTTTTTATGCAATCTAAAGCCGCTCTATTAAAAGCGTTTACCAAATTATCTTTATATATTTTAGTGTTTGGCGATAAATAATAGGCTTTCTTTGCCATAGTAAGTTGTTTTTCTAAATCTCTTTCTATTTTTCTTAAAGATATAGAATTAGGATATAAAGTCGCTATTAAAGTTAAAATATCCACTTCGTTTCTGTTATTATAATTCTGTCTTGGCACAAAAGTTATTATTGTCGATGCGCCCGTATTTCTTATTTCTTTAGTTCCAGGGTCAAATCCTTTCGCTACAGTAGTTTCTACATCTATATTTCCTCTTTCCGTATAAACTACACAAAATGCATGGTTTGAAGTTAAAATTCCTTTAACTTTATAGCCGAATTCCGTATAAAGAAGAGAATATAATATGCTTGAAGTTAGGCAATTATATTCGCCTTTATATATCATATCTTGAAATAAAGTAGCCGTTTCAAAATATTTTTTTAATATTCCTTTTTCGTAAATCCATGATAATAATCTTTTGCCAAACTCATAAGCGCCTTCGTTTATATATTGAGTAAGCTCTATTTTTGCAAGATTTCTTATTTCGTTTAATTTTTCTCTGTATAATTTAAACTCGGTTTCATCCGTTATTCCCGAAGCGATTATAAATCCGTCATAATGCAATTCTATATCGTTTGTTATTCCTTTGTCGATTTTGGTAAAAAAATCATATTCCAATTTTGTCACTTCGTTTGAATTAAATTTTATTTTATCGGAAGGTTTGCCGTATGTTATTGAAGAAATTATTAATAAAAGTAAAATAATTTTAAAATATTTTTTCATCTATCCTCTATTTTTTAATTTTCTAAATTATTAAGATTATTAAGCTCGTCTCTATATTTTGCGGCGTCTTCGTATCTCTCTTCTTTTACCGCCTGCTCTAATAATTTTTGTATCTCTTCTTTTGTTTTAATGCCATTTTCATTATTTAATTTAATATCTCTTCTCTTATTTTCGGAATTAGCCTCTTTATCAAACACTTGATAATTATAAGGAATTCCGCTTTTCATTTCTAATTCTTTTGAGCCGTTATCTTCAATTATAATTCCCGCTTTTTCTATAACATGCTCTTCTACAAAAATTGAAACTTGAAATCTCAAAGCGAGCGCTATTGCATCCGATGGTCTAGCGTCAACAAATTCATTTTTTCCATTATGTTCTATCACAAGTTTTGAATAATAAGTATCCAAATGAACATTATCTATAATAATATTTACAAGCCGAATATTGCACTTTTGAAATATGCTATTTATAAGGTCATGCGTTAGAGGTCTTCCCATTTTATAATTAAACAATGCCGTTGCCATAGACTGCGCTTGCAAATAATCTATAAATATAGGTATAACTCTTTCGGAGTTTATAGGTTTAAGCATAACGACAAAACCTTTATCTGTAATAGCCAAACTGTGAACTTTTGCTTCAATCACTATTAAGTCCTAATAAATAATATTTATAATTATATTATATATGTATTTCTTGTCAATATAATTTTTTATATTATAGTATTGATATTATATAAAACTATAATATTTATAATAATAATTTTTGAAAAACTTATGTTGCATACTCTTATTTTATGATATACTATAAATTAAATATAATTAATAAATAAAAGTATTTTTAATATGAGTAAAGTTTTGAAACAGTCTAAAGCCGTTCTTGTAATTGCTTTTATGTATAGAGATTTAGAAATTTATAATTTGGCATTAAAAGACGCTATAGAAAATTTTAATTCAATAAAAATTATAAGCGAAGAATATTTATTTTCTCATTCCGCATATTATAAAGAAGAAATGGGCGAAAACTTAAAAAAAAGATTTTTAGTTTTTAAAGATTTAATAGAAAGAGATTATATATCCGAAGTAAAAAAGATTACCGACAAAATAGAAAAAAAATATTTATATTCTAACGGAAACAGAAAAATAAATATAGACCCAGCTATACTTACGCTTGAAAATTTTATTTTAACGACTAATAAAAATTTTACTCATAGAATATATTTAAAAGACGGAGTTTTTGCCGACTTAACTTTAATATATAATAAAAAACTCGGATATACGGAACTTCCTTGGACTTATGCCGATTATTCAAGCGAAGAAACAAAATTATTTTTAAATAGCGTGAGAGATTTATTTTATAATGAATTAATAAAAATCTCGCCTTTCGCTTAAATTAAAAAATTTAGCTCGAAGATAATTTCAAAATAGATTATTCTTAAAATATAAAAATATTATTTTTTACTTCTCAAATTGACTATAACAATCTCGGGATATGCAAATAATCTAAAAGGAAGCAAAACCGCTCCAACTCCCGAAGTTATATAAATTTTCATATTTTCGCTTTTCATATTTCCGTATATTGTAGTTAAAGGATAATTTCTATTTTTATTTAATCTTTCAAATAAATCCATAGGAACAAAACTTATTTGAAGCCCATGCGTATGTCCAGCTACAAAAAAATCTATAAATTTATTATATCCTTCTTTTTGGGCGATTTTTAGAGGAAACATCGGTTCATGCGATAATAAAATATTAAAATCGTTTGTTTTAACATTTTTTATAGCCAAATCAAATTTTACTTCGTCCGTCAAAAAATCTCCAATTCCTCCTATTGAAATATATTCTTTATTTTCATTTGTTATAAATATTATATTATTATCAAGCATTTTAAAATTATTTGAATAAAAAGTATTTGAAATATCAATTTTGCTTTCATAATTATCATGATTTCCCATAACGGCATATTTTCCAAGCGGAGCGTTTAAATCTTTTATGCCTTCGTTAAGTTTGATAATATTTTTTTTATTATAATATCTAAACCATCTCGGTGCGCTGTAAATATAATCGCCTACAAAAAGTATAATATCGGGTTTATTAGTCATTATCATATAAGACATTTTTTTTATATGCGAAGTTGAAACATAAAGTCCAGAATGAATATCGGAAGCCAAAGCGACTTTTATATTGTCAAAACTTTTAGGCAAATCTTCAAATTCTAAATCAATATATCTAACTTTCAAATCTCTTGAAGTTTTAAACATATACAAAGCGAATAATAATATAATAATTAAAAAAATAATTATTTTAGTTTTTCCGAATTTATTTAATAATTTATTTAAAATATTCATTATCTATTCCGTTTTATCAAATTTTATAATATCCATATCTTTAAGAATTTCGTTTTTCATTAAATCAGAGTAAATAGATTTTTCAGAAAATATTAATAAGCTTTCATTATAAGGCGATTTATTTCCGCTTTTTAAATATATAAAATTAGAAATTGTTTTTGTATCTGCGTATATATCAAAATTTTTATTTTTAAATTCGTATATTCCAGAAATTGTAAAATAAGCCGTTTCAAGCCAACCTCTCGAACCTCTCGCTATTAAAGATACGGCATCTCCGCTTTTTAATTTCAAATAATTCGCTAAATCTTTTCCTACGATTATTTGATTTTTATTATTTTCGTAAATTTTTCCTTCGATTATAAAATTAGATATATCGCTTAAATCTTGTAAAGTATTATAAACTCTCGATTGAGCGCTTCCAGTTTTCGTTACAATTCCTACGGGGAAATTTATTATATTTTTAATTTCGCTTTCTTTATCTAAAAGTTGAATTTCATTTATTATTTCGTCAATATTTTTTATTCCGCCTTCAAATAAGAAAGTATTTTCTGAAATATTTTTTTTAAAAATTTTTATTATATTAATTTTTTCTTTAGTTTTTATTTTTTGTTTAAAATCGGACATTAAATAAATTTTTAAATCTTCTCCAAAAATTTTTGTTATTATATCGTTATAAGATTCTTTAAATTTTGTATCTTTTATATAAATTTCGCTCGCTAAATTGTTTAAATTAACCAAATTATTAAGTTTATTTATATCAATCAATGCAAAATTATAATCTAAATTTTTCGCTATATCTAAAATAATAAATTCTTCCGCGTTATAATATCCGTCTTTTGTTATTAGTTTTAATATAATATTATCGCCAATATTAATATCTAAAACTAAAGCGGTTTTTGAGTTTATTATTATAAAATTTTTATCTTTTATTTTTTCTATCGTTTCGTTATTTATAATATTAAAAACTTCTTTATCGTTTTTAGGAATTATTCCATTTATTATTATCTCTTCTTCGCCCAAATGAGCTATTAAAGAAGCTTTATATTTTAATCTTGCCGTTATCGGTTTTTCTTTAAATATTTTTTTCAACGCTTCAATTTTTTCAGAACAATTTTCTATAAAATAAATCGGCGGAGCTATATCTCTAACTAATATATAATTTGTATTCATAATAGTTATATAATTTGCTTTAGACGATAAATTTATATTCTTAAAAATTAATAATGCGATTATAGATATTATTAAAGCTATGACAAAATATATTGCATTTTTCATAAATAATTTTAATCCGATTTTTTATAAAATTATATTCTAATATAAATTTTTGTAAATAGAATAATATTAAAAAATATTTAATAATAAATTAAATTCTCAATATATTTTATACAATACTAATGATAAGATTAATTTTAAATTAGACTTTTTTATATTTAAATATTAGAGTTTTTATGTTATAATTTCTAAAAACATTAATTTTTAGGTAGTTAAATGATTCAAGAAGAAGTTACAACAGCAGATAAAGAATGTATAGCCGTTAGATTGCTTGCCGAATATCCCGATACGGACAGTTATATTTATTTAATGTTTTTTATAGATAAAGATAGCTTAAAATTAATTGACAGCGAAATAATGGTTTCAAATAATTATGATTTCTTTATCTTATTAAACGAAGTTAAAGATTTATCCGAATTATACAGACATATAGAAGTCGCCATTGAAGCAAATAAAAATTTAATAATTCCTTGCGATAAATTAAAAGACGATATAAATAAAATATTAAAAGACAGAATAAACAGAGTCGGCATTGTTAATTATTTGTCTAAAAAAGATATAATTCCAATTATAGACTTGTTCGCCGATACTCTTAATTCATATATGGATTTTAATATCGGAATATACGATGTGGTTTATAAAGTTTATCCGTTAGAAACTTTCAAAACTTTTATAGAAAAAACTAAAGACGATATAGAAAATAAAAGAGTCGATTTTGACAAATATAATTTTTATTCAAATGCCGAATACGAAATAGCAGAAGAAGTTGAAGAATCGATTACAGATAAATATGAAATAATAAACGCTTCTTTAGTTGTTTCGCCCGTAAATGGAAAACCTATAAACGAAGTTAAATTAGGCGATAAAATTGTAGTTAGTATAAATTCAAATTTGTTTGAAGAGGATATGGTATATTTGGATTCTCATGGCAAAAAAGATGTTTATTCAAAATATTTAGTTCCAGGAGAAATTATTGAAAAATCGGTTACCGAAGAAAGCACAACGCTTACGATAAAATTATCCGAAAGATGCTGCGCTATAATCGAAGAGGTAGAGCCAATTAAATTAAGAATGTTTAATCCTGAAAAAGATACTTATGTCGCTCCTCCCGTTATTTCTATGAATGAGAGAATTAATTTAATAGCTAAATTTTTTGATAATATAAGCATTTTTAATTTAATAATGTTTGGATTAGGAATAACTTCCCTATTTATTTTAACATATATTCTTTATATAATGCTTACTACTTAAAAATCAAAATAATTAAAATAATTCTATAAATTATAAAAAATATATTAAAACTATTTACTAATTTATAAAAATAATGTAAAATACTTGATATAGTAATTTGATAAAAATTCAAAAAAATTTAAAAAAGAGGTATCAATTATGAATAATAAAAAATTTTTACTATTAATTTTATCTTTAATCGTTTTTGTTTTTGTGGCTTGCTCAAATAAAGTTTCTAAACTTTCCGATTCGGAGATAATCGTTAATTTAAGCGTAGAGCCTAAAACTATAGACCCGAGTTTTAACGCTCAAATATATGGCGTGATTTACATACAACATGTATTTGAAGGCTTAACTACAAGAGATAAAAATAATAAAGTCGTTGAAGGCGTTGCAGAAAGTTGGGATATAAGCCAAGACGGAAAAATTTATACTTTTCATTTAAGAACAAATTCTTTATGGTCTGACGGAAAGCCTGTAGTTGCCGAAGATTTTGTTTATAGTTGGAGAAGAGAAGTAGACCCCGTTGTCGCAAGCGAATTTAGTTATCAACATGAAGCGGTTAAAAATGCAAGAGATATAACGGCGGGAAAAAAGCCCGTTGAAACTTTGGGAGTTAAGGCTATTGACGATTATACTTTGGAAGTTGAACTTGAAGCGCCTACGGCATATTTTTTGGAACTTACGGCTTTTCCTACTTACGCTCCATTGAGAAAAGATATAATAGAAAAATACGGCGATAAATGGACATTAAGCCCCGAAAGTTATATAGGAAACGGACCTTATATAATGAGCGAAAGAAATATTGATAAAAATATAGTTATGACAAAAAGCACAAATTATTGGAATGCGGATACTATAATCGCGGATAAAATAACATTTATGTTTATGCAAGACGGAGCGGCTGCGATTGCGGGAATAAAAGAAGGAAGTTTACATTTGGCTTATGAGCCTCCTCAACAGGATATACCGACTTTAACCGAAGAGGGCTTGATACAAATTAAACCTCTAATTGCCACTTATTATTATCCTATAAATGTAACCAATCAATATTTGAAAGATGCGAGAGTTAGAAAAGCTTTATCTTTGGTTATCGATAGAAATTATATAGTTGAAAATGTAACTAAAGGCGGACAAAAACCCGCTGGAGGTTGGATACCTTACGCCGTTAATGATGTGGAAGGAGATTTTAGAGAAAATGCGGGCAATTTATACGATATTTCAAAAGAAGGCTACAACAATAATATTGCAATGGCAAAACAACTTTTAGCGGAAGCGGGCTATCCAAACGGAGAAGGTTTTCCCGTTATAGAATTTACTACCGACCCAGGAAACCATGTTGGAATATTTGAAGCCGTTCAGCAAATGTGGAAAGAGCATCTTAATATAGATTCTTCGATAACTCAAGTTGACAACGCTTTACTTGGACAAAGATTACTTGAAAAGAAATTTATGATTGGAAGGCTTTATTGGTCTTCGGATTATATGGATCCAATGTCTATGATGATATTTGTAAGTTATAATACTCAAAATAACGGAGGCTATAGCAATAAAAAATATGACGAGCTTATAGAAAGAGCGGCGTCTACGGGCGAGCAAAATATAAGAATGGCTGCTATGCATGAAGCCGAAAAAATATTTATAGAAGATATGGGAGCTATTCCGATTTATTTTTATACAGAGCCTTTGCTTGTAAATCCTAAACTTAAAGGCGTAGTTTATAATCCTTTGGGTTTTCATAGATTTAATTACGCTTATTTAGAAAAGTGATTTAAATGTTTTATATTTAGGAGTCGTTTTATAACGGCTCTTTTTTTATTTTATAAAGAAAGTCAAAATTTTATCTTTTTTAAAAAGGTAATAAAAATGTTCACTATTTTTTCTACTAAAAAATAAAAAAAATTCTATCCTTGTCTGAAAGTATAAAAAATCCATGACGAAATAATTTTTTTGTCATGACTTAAAGACTAAAATGATTGTATACTTTATATTTTCTAAATTTTATTAATAATAACTTTGACAAATAAAATTATTTTGTTATAATATAATTATGAAACATGAACATGAAGAAGTATACAAATTGAGCGACTTATTCGCCCTATATTTACTCGGCAAAAATGTAAACGAATATTTATTAACCGATTTAGTAAATTCCAATTTAAGAGAATTTAATTTTGAAGATGCTAAAGATTTGGAAATAATAGACCCATCGCCGAAGACGGACTTTAGCCTCAATCTCAAAGATAAATTAGGCAATAAAGAAGGCATTGTAGATTTAAAAGCAATCACAGAAAATGGATCTATTGTCATAATCAAAATTCAAACTTATTCAACTAAAAATTTCTTTTAGAACGCTTTATTATTCGAGTAAAAATTATTCAAGCATTTAAAAAAAATGAAAAGGATATTAGGAATTAAAACCTGTTATAAGTATTAATTTAATCAATGATTTTCTTTTTGACAAAACCGATAAGAGAATGCATACTTGTCATTTATTAAAAGAAAGAATAGTAATAAAATTCTAACCGACCATATACAACTACATTATGTAGAGATTCCAAAGTTTAGCAAAAGAGTAATATTAAGAAATAATTAAAAAAACTGGATTTTATTTTTAGAATCAAATAAGGAGGAGAATATGTCTCAATTATTAAAAGAGGATACAATTTTTTAAAAGGCTATAAATAAGTATAATTATTTTACGGACAATAAAGATTTATTAAACGAATATGACAGGAGAGAGGCTTATTTGATTTATCAAGATAGTTTAATGAGTAGAGCGAAAAAGACGGTTTTGACGAATGAATAGAAGAAGGCATAAAAAGAGGTAAATTTGAAGAAATAAAAGAATGTGAAAAAAATAAATCAATCTCAATCTAAATGGAAAAATCAATGAAAACTAAAAACATGGACATTAGCTTTATAAGCGAAATAACAGGCTTAACCATAGACGAAATAAAAAACTCTAAAACCTTAAACTAACAAAAAAAAGAAGCTCGCACATTTCATACAAGCCTCTTCAATATATGAAAGAAAGAATTTTCTAACTGTAACCTAAAAAACCATAGCTAGCAAAACACACGCTATAGCTAGAATTTAATTTTTTTGGCATTGGTTTCAACCCATATTCCATTTGTCATGATAAACTTAAATATATAAGGTTCATAAAAACTAGCTGGTTCAAATTGAAGTTTTACTATACCATTAGTCACATCTTCAATAGAAGTTTCGATTGAATAAGAATTTCCAAAACTTTGCCAATCAGCTTTTATTATTTTATCAAAGTTAATATAGAAGTTACTATAACCTGAAGGGCTATTTATATCTATTAAATTATTTTTATCGCCTTCCTTACTATTAGTGAAAACTAAATAATTATTGCTATTTGCACTAAGTTCATGGTTAAAACTAAATTGAACTTTTTGCTCAACATTTTTATCGCCAAACAATTCATTATCACTGCCAATTTTATCATTCAATTTTGCTACAAAATCATTAGTGCCGATATTAGTTTGCATTTTTCCAATATAAATAGTCGCAGTATCGCTGTCCTTTGTAATTGGAGTAGCCGAACTTAGAGTTAGCTTAAATGGTTAAAGTGAATTCTTTTTCTTTTGCATCTTCCATATTAGATAAATCGAAATCGTTTCCTATTTTTAAACTGCCATCTTCGATAATAAAATTATCTTTGGTTAACGACAATTTATCGTTTATAAATTTAAAATCTGATACTGTAGCATTTGCATAGCTAAAACTCAAAGGGAATTAAGTTTATATTGGTTTTTCCGTTAATAGAAATAATCAAAAGACTTCCGATGCTTTTATTAGGATTTTGTGGCGTTGGGTTTCCTCCGCCGCTTTTTCTATAACTAAAAATTAATGCTACCGCTAATAGTATTAATATAAAAGTTTTACTTCGTACTTGTCCGAGTATATTTACTTATCGTAGAGCTATTTCCTACTCTAGCCGAATGAGTTAATTGAAAAGGAATTTTTATTCCTATTCCCAAACCTACGGCATAATTTACTTTATGGAATTTTGGCAATATTCCAATTTGCATGCTTTCAAAAGTATAGCTTTCTTTTGTGCTAGAGCCTTTTATTGCAAAAGTGTCATGCGAATAACCTAAATCGAGCAATAAACTTATTCCTTTATCTCCATCTCCTACAAAATATCCCGCCTGAACGGTTAATCCCGAATCAAAACCCACGCTTGTATCTCTTTTGGCGTAAGTATCTTTATAATCTTGAGGCGCATCGGAAGAAAAACGAACTTTATAAAATCCAAAACTTGCTCCAATCGGAATATTTAAACCGAATTGCCAACCGCTTACCGCGAAAGATTCTTTAGCAAACGCTATGATAAAAATTAACGCAATTATTAAATTTATTCTCTTCATAATAAAATTCTCCTTTTTTAATTTTAAATTTTTTTTATTTATTAAATTTTATTTCTTTAGCTTCGTTCCATAATTTATCCAAATCATAATATTCCCTTCCTTCTTTCGTGAATATATGAATAACCATAAAACCGTAATCGCTTAAATGCCATAAAGATTCGGGAGTATTATCGTTTTCAGAATATGGCAGTATTCCTTCCTCTTTTTTAAATTCTTTATAAACTGCATCCGCTCCCGCTTTCATTTGAGGCGAAGAGTTTGCCGTAGCTAAAATAAAAAAGTCGGATAGAGATGTTATTCCGTCCAAATCTAAAACTTTTATATCTTCCAATTTTTTATCGTCTAAAATTTTAGCAGCTTTCAAAGTAAGTTCTTTAGCTTTTTCTCTGTCGATAAATTTTTTCTTATTTTTTGTAATTTTATTATCTTGTAATTTCATAATAATCGTTTCCTAATATTAAAACGGCATTATTTAAAAGTCTTCTATCCGTTTTTGCATATATTCTATTTATTCTGCATTCTCTTCCAACCATAAAACCTTTTTCAATTTGTCCGTTTCTTATAATAACCGCGCTTTCGCTTAAATTATTTTTTGAAAAATTTCCGTATTCTCCCGCTTTAAAACCTCTATATCTCATTCTTATGCTTATTCTGTCGGCAAGTCCTCCTATTCCCGTAGCGTTCAAAACTATTAAACTTATATCTTCGTTTTCAATTTCGCTTTTTTGAGTTTTAAGTCCGACATATAAAGTTAAATCGTTTATTTGTTTAATAAAAGCGCTTCCTTCAAGTATCGGAGTTAATATTCCTCTTTCGTCCATGCTTGCGTCAATAGATTCTACAATTAAAGTTCTTTCATTGCAATTTGCAAGTATATTAAACAAAATCTTAATATCGGGCGGTCTCAAATTTGATTTAATTCTTGAAGTTATTGCATTTTTTATATCTTTTGAAAGCATTATACTTTTAAGTTCGGGATTTTGTATAATTCCTATCATAGCGTTTATAATTAAATCTTCAAGTCTGTATAAAGTTTCAATTTCTTCATATCCTTCGATAGTTAAATAATTTAAATAAGATACCGCTTTATCTCCTTGAAAAAATCTCTCTCCGACATCGAAAGAAAGATTATCTATATTAATAGCCTCTTCAATATACATTCGAACTCCGCCGATTAAATCTATAATATCCGAAATTTGATTATTATCAACGGCTATTTTATAACTTATTTTTTTTCCCGTAGTAATTTCAATCGCTTTAAAAACTTCGTCTCTGCCTCCCGTTTCATATAATTTATTTAAAGGAATATTTTTATCGTTTTTATTTTTCCATAAACCTATATTTTTAGGAAGTCCGATAATTCCTATTCTATTATGCAAGCTTGAGATTATTCCAAAATAAGCGCCGTAAGGAATATTATTTTCGTCTATAAATAAAATTGCAAAATATAATTCTTCGTCATTATCTTTCGCTTTTTTCAAATCGCTATAAAAGAAATAATAAAATAAAAATATTATAATTCCAACTCCCGCTATTATTGACGAAATTACAAACGCTATCGCTTTTCTATTTGCTTGAGTTATCGATTTTAGAGATTTATCGTCTTTTTGATTTTTTTTATTTTTTTGCGTTTTTTTATTCATATCATAAATAATATATTATGTTAAATAAGTTGTCAAATTATAGACTAAAATATTTTTATATATATTTCCAAGTATAGCCTTTTTTCATTTCAAGAATTTCTTCAACAGTTCCTTTCGCTATTATCTCGCCTCCGTTTAATCCGCCGTCTAATCCTAAATCTATTATATAATCCGCCGCTCTTATAACATCGGGATTATGTTCTATAATTATAACGCTATGCCCTTTGTCTACAAGTTTATTTAACGCTATTAAAAGTTTATTAACATCGTCAAAATGAAGTCCCGTAGTCGGTTCGTCAAGTATATAAACTATATGCTCTCCGTCTTGTTTTTTTGAAAGTTCGGTTGAAAGTTTTAATCGTTGTAATTCTCCTCCTGAAAAAGTGTCTAATCTTTGAGAGAGTTTTATATATCCTAATCCAACCTCGCTCATAACCGATAAAGTTTTTGTAATCGATTTATCAAAGTCAAAAAATTTTAAAGCTTCATCAACGGTAAGCTCCAAAACTTCGGCTATATTCAAAGATTTAAATCTAACCGATAAAGTCTCATCGTTATATCTTTTTCCTCCGCAGGCTTCGCATATAATTTCCATATCCGATAAAAAATGCATTGCAATTTTTCTTATTCCCTTTCCTTCGCAAATATTACATCTTCCTTCCTTTCCGTTATAAGAAAATCTTCCCGCAGAAAATCCTTTAGCTCTTGCTATTTGAGTTTTGGCGAATATATTTCTTATTTTATCGAATACTTTACTATAGCTTATTAAAGTGCTTCTAATCGAACCTACTATTGAAATTTGGTCTACTAAAATAGTGTCTGAAATTATATCGGGAATATACGCGCTTTCGTATTTTGAATATTGATTTAATTTTCTTTTTTTAAGCGCGGGATAGAGCGTGTCGATTATAAGAGACGATTTACCGCTTCCCGAAACTCCCGTAACAACGACTATTTTTTTTAAAGGAATTTCAATATCTATATTTTTTAAATTATTTGTAGAAACATTTTTTAATTTTATCATCTCCGTATTTTCTTTTCTTACAATATTTTTATCGAATACTTTTTTTATTCCGCTTAAATATTCTCCCGTTAAAGATTTTTGATTTTTTATAATATCGTTAAATTTTCCTTCAAAAATAACCTCGCCTCCAAAAGCTCCCGCATAAGGTCCCATATCGATTATATTGTCGGCTGATTTCATTGTGTCTCTGTCATGTTCTACTATAACTAAAGTATTTTTTAAATCTCTCAATTCTTTTAATGTGTCAAGCAAATGCCACGTATCTTTAGGATGAAGTCCTACGGTTGGCTCGTCTAATACATATAAAACGCCCGTGAGTTTTGAGCCAAGCTGACTTGCAAGTCTTATTCTTTGAGCTTCGCCTCCAGATAGAGTAGAATATCTTCTATCTAAAGACAAATAATTAAGTCCGACTTTATCTAAAAAATTTAATCTTGTTTTAATTTCTTTTATAGCTTCTTTTGAAATAATATTTTCTCTTTCGCTTAAAATTAACGGAAGTTTATTAAAAAATTGAGACGCGCTTTCAACAGTCATTGAAGAGACTTGACTTATATTTTTTTTGTCTATCGTATAAGCTCTTACTATTTCGTTTAATCGCTCTCCATTACATTTGGGACAAATTTCATCTATAAAAAATTTAGATAGAGATTTATCTTTCCACTCTGAATAATCTTCGCTTGTAATATCGTTATTTAAATGCCAATATTCTATAACATTTCCTACGGCGCTTTCTCCTCCAAAAAAGAAAATATTTATAATCTCTTTGTCAAGTTGATTAAAAGGAATTTCTTCCAATTCTTTTTTTCCGATTCCGTTTCTTTTTAATAATCTTAATAAAGAATCCGTATAATATTTTCCGTGAGTAGAAAACATATTATGAAGCATAATATCTAAAGCTCCGTTTAATAAAGGTTTAGTTTTATCTTTAATAGCCAAATCGATGCTGAAAGCGGGCTTACTTCCTAATCCTTTACATTCTGGGCAATAACCCCAATGCGAATTAAAAGAAAAATGTCTTGGCGTTATTTCAAAATTAAATAATATTCCATGAAGCAAACAAGCTGGAAATTTTGTGTGAAAACTCTCTCTTATCATTATTCCATAATTTGCTTTTATATGAACAATCCCTCCCGATAAATCCATAGCTTTTTCAATCGCATCCGAAATTCTCGCTCTTTTATCTTTTCCCGCGACTATTCTGTCTATAACTATTCCAATAGAATAAATTTCTTCTTTTGATAATTCTTTTATTTTCTCTTCGCTAATATCGTCAATAATATAATCGGAAGAGTTTATTTGTATTCTGATATATCCCGCGTCTCTTATTTTTTTTATTATATCGGCTATAGAAATATTATCGCTTGAATTAAATGCAAATCTATGATTAAGCGAACTATGATAAATCGGAGAGATAATCATTAATTTATAATTTTCCATAGTTTGAGATATTTCGGTTGCAAGCATTGAAGGGCTTTCCGCTTTTAAGTTATCTTTGTCTGCGCAATATGGACAATGCGGAGTCGAAACTCTTGCAAATATTAATCTAAAATAATCGTATATTTCTGTAACCGTAGCGACTGTAGAGCGAGGATTTCTGCTAACATTTTTTTGGTCTATCGCTATTGCTGGCGCTAATCCTTCTATTTTATCGACTTTTGCATCTTCAAATCTTCCTAAAAATCTTCTTGCATAGGTTGAAAGCGATTCTACAAATCTTCTCTGTCCTTCTTTAAATATGGTTTCAAAAGCTAAAGAAGTTTTGCCGCTTCCCGAAACTCCCGTTATTACATTTATTTTATTTTTAGGCAAAGTTAAACTTATATTTTTTAAATTATGTTTATTCGCTCCTTTTATTATAAGATAACTTTCTTCAATATCATTTTTAGATTTTAATATTTTTTTAGAATTATCTTTTATTTTAGTTTTTTGTTTTAATACCGCTTTTAATTCTTTTCCCGTTAATGATTCTTTAACTTGTATTATTTCTTCGGGCTTTCCTTCGGCTACTATTCTCCCGCCTTTATCTCCGCTTAAAGGTCCCATATCGATTATATAATCGGCGCATTTTATAACATCCAAATTATGCTCTACAACTATAACCGTATTTCCTTTTTCAACCAATTTATCAAGCGCTTTGAGTAATTTTTTTATATCTTCAAAATGAAGTCCCGTAGTCGGCTCGTCTAAAATATATAAAGTGTTTCCCGTAGATATTTTATGAAGTTCGCTCGCTAATTTTATTCTTTGAGCTTCGCCTCCCGATAGAGTTGTAGAAGGTTGTCCTAATTTTATATAACCTAATCCTATATCTTCCATTATTTTTAATATTCTTGTTATTGAAGTTATTCCGTCAAAAAATTCTATCGCCTCCGATACGGTTAACTCTAAAACTTCGTAAATATTTTTATTCTTATATTTAATATCCAAAGTTTCGGCGTTAAATCTTTTTCCCGCGCATTCTTCGCAAGGCACAAGAACATTTGAAAGAAATTGCATCTCTAATTCTATTAAACCCGCTCCTTCGCAAGTCGGACATCTTCCCGTTTTTACATTAAAAGAAAATCTGCCTTTATCGTATCCTCGCATTTTTGAAAGTTTAGTAGCCGCAAATAAATCTCTTATAGGCGATAAAACTTTAGTATAAGTAGCGGGATTGCTTCTTGGCGTTCTTCCGATTGGCGATTGGTCAACTTCTATAACTTTATCTATATTTTCAAAACCTTCAATTTTTTTATGCTTTCCTACATTAAAAGTTTTTCCGTAAAAATGATTATGCAAAGCTCTCATTAATATATTATCAATCAAAGTAGATTTTCCGCTTCCCGATAATCCGCTTACTACTAAAAATAAACCTAAAGGAATTTTAACATCTATATTTTTTAAGTTAAATTGCGAAGCTCCGATTATTTTTAAAAATTTTCCGTTTCCTTCTCTTCTATTTTTTGGAATCGGTATATTATCGTCTCCTCTTAAATATTTTGCCGTGTAGGATTTTTCAGATTTTATAAACTCGTTAAAATTTCCAATTCCAACTATATTGCCGCCCGAAACTCCCGCGTCTAATCCTATATCGATTAAATAATCAGATTCTTCCATAGTTTCTTTATCATGTTCTACTACTATAACCGTATTATTTTTATCTCTTAAAGTTTTTAACGATTCTATAAGTTTTTTATTATCCGATTGATGAAGTCCAATAGAAGGCTCGTCTAATACATATAAAACGCCTTCAAGTCCGCTTCCAATTTGAGAGGCTAATCTTATTCTTTGAGATTCGCCGCCCGAAAGGGTAGGGGAGGCTCTTTCAATCGTCAAATAAGTAAGCCCGACTTTAACTAAAAAAGTTAATCTATAAATAATTTCTTTTATAATCGGTTTTCCTATAATCTCTTCGTTTGGTTTTAATTTTAATTTTGAAAAATAATTAAATAAATCTTCAATAGTCATAGAAGAAAAATCGGCTATAGTTTTTCCGTCAAATCTAACGGCTAAAGCGTCTTCGTTTATTCTCTTTCCTTTGCATTTCGGACATTCAACTTCATCCATAAAATTTGCATAATAAGATATTTTATAAGTTTCGTAATCGTATTTTAATCTTGTAAGAATTCCAGGAATTTTCTCTTCGACTATTTTACTATGATACCAAAATCTTTTTTTCCATTTAACCTCTTTATCGCTTCCGTATAATAAATATTTTTTTTCATTTTTGCTCAAATCCTTCCAAGCTTTTTTTAAGTTTATATTATAAATTTTCGCTATTATCTCCAATTCTTCAAAACCGTATTCCATATCAAAACCGATATGATTGTCAACGAAACAACTTAAAGCGCCTTCGTAAATATTTAAATTTTCATCTTTTATTATATGTTTTTCTGTAAATATATGCTCTACTCCTAAACCGCCGCATATAGAACAAGCGCCCATTGGATTATTAAACGAAAATAAATTTGGCTCAATATCGGCAATAGAATGTCCGCAATTTGCGCAAGAACGCTCGGTTGTATATAATCTATAATATTTGTCTATTTCCGATTGCTTGCTTATTTTAGTTTTTTTTCTTTTAGTTTTTTCCTCGGTTAAATTTTCTTCTTCAATAATTTCATGCTCTTCGTAAAACGCCACTAAACCTTTAGTTATTCTTATAGCTCTTTCAATATCGTCCGTTATGCGTGATAAATATTTATCTTCCGCTTTAATTCTATCTATAACTATTTCTAAAGTATGTTTTTCGTATCTTTTAAGTTCGGGAATTATATCGTCTTCAAATTTATAAACAATATTGTCGATTCTTATTCTTTGATAGCCCGCGTTTTTCACATCTTCTATTTCTTTTCTATATTCTCCCTTTCTATCTCTAACTATCGGAGCTAAAATTAAAATTCTTTTATCTTTAAAATCTCTTAAAATAGTTTGCGCTATTTGGTCCTCGCTCTGTTTTGAAATTTTATGTCCGCATTTTGAACAATAAGGCGTTCCTAATCTTGCAAATAATAATCTAAAAAAATCGTATATTTCAGTTACCGTGCCAACGGTTGAGCGAGGATTTTTATTTACGCTCTTTTGGTCTATCGATATTGTCGGCGATAATCCTTCTATATGCTCCACATCGGCTTTTGCCATTACTCCCAAAAATTGCCTTGCATAAGCGGATAAAGATTCTAAATATCTTCTCTGTCCTTCTTTAAATATTGTATCGAAAGCAAGAGACGATTTTCCGCTTCCCGAAACTCCCGTTAAAGTAGTTAAAGTTTTATGAGGAATAGAAAGCGATATATTTTTAAGGTTATGCTCTTTAGCTCCTCTAATTTCAATAGAATCGTTCATTTTAAAGCCTTTTAAGTAAAAGAAATAATCGATATATTATAACATAGATTTTATATAAAAACAAAGAATTATTAAATACCCATCCAGAGATTAGCTTTATCATGATAAGCCCAATGATAAGAAGGAGAACCATTTGTATTGGTTATCCAAACTTTAGCCAAACCATTGTGTCCATTTGAAAATATATAGAGTCCGTTAAGAGAATACTCGGCGTTTGTATAAAAAATATTATTTGTAATTACTACAACGGCGTTAAAATCGCTTTGAGGTCCAAAAGATTGAACTTTCCAACCGTTAGTGCTGTTTATCTTGTTGTTACTTGTATCTATAGTGCCAACGGATTGATTACTTGCAGTTATTGTATTTCCCGTGTCATCTCCTTCCGCTCTCGGAATAACGGGAACTATAGCGTTTATTTTAGTTTCTATATATTTAGTATCTATCAAATCATTTGTGCCATAAGCGGTTACGGTAACATAATATAAAGTGCCGTTATTATAAGTTCCGCTAATTGGGAATGTAAAACTACTTCTTGTATGAGTTGAATTTGCTACGGTAGGATAACTACCCATATTATTCTTTATAGCATCATTGGGTTGATTAAAATTAGAGCTTGTCCCAGCATATAAATTGAATCCCACGAAATCGGAAGCTAAAATTCCCGACCAAAAACTAATGCTTATTGAATTACTTCCTGGAATAGCTTTTATTCCGTAAGGCGGATTATATTCGTCAACTACCGTAATAAGTTCGTTTGAGCAAGAGATAAATATAAATAATATTGATATAAAAAAAATAATCTTTTTCATAAATTAATAACTTAATACATCCGCGGCTGTCTGAAGGCAATAATCTACCGTTGCAGTTGTCCCATTAACTCCCTTTACAAATATTTTACCATAATAAGATTTTCCTCCGTCCTCTGTCTTAGTTAAATATAATTTATTTGCTTCAACGGTTAAAGGGCTTTTTGTATATCCGTCCGTTGGAGGAATCGTTACATCGCTTAAAGAAGTTGCCGAACGAGTTTGAATTCCGCCTGTGCTATTTTGAAAAGTTAAATTTCCAGCTGTCCCGGATAAAGTGGCTAATTCTTTAGTGCTTGTAATACTTCCTGAAGAAACGCTTTTATTTAAAGTTTCATCTCTAGGAGTAGCCATTTGAACATAATTATCATAAGAATAAGAACTTTCGGATTGAGGCGTCATTTGATAGGCGCTCACCCATACATAAATAGGAATTCCGTTTTGAATTTCCGATTGTGTTAAAGTTGTAACTTCGCTATCTCCTCCCGTAGAATAATAACTTCCAGTTTCTATTGTATAACTATGCGTAGTTATATTCTGTGAATTTTTCGTTATAATTGTCGGGCGAGTTTTTTGCTGATTATATAATTTATATTTTTGAGGATTTACGCTATCTCCAAAATATATATTATAACCGCTAAAAGCAGGCTCATTATTTTGGGCTTGAAATTCAACGGTTACTTTATTAGGTCCTGGTATAAGTTTCGTAATAAAAGGCTGATTCATTTCTTGATATATGCTTGTAATATCGGGAAGTCCGCATGATATAGTAAACATAATATTAAAAAATAATATTGATATAAAAAATAACTTAAATAAACTTTTCATAATTTCAATTATACGACTTTTAAAAAATTATTCAATACATTTATTAATAATTTCGTCATTATTACATAATATATTAAAACTTTTTCAATAGTTTCAATTAATTATTCATAAATGACAATTTTTTAAATCTCCTACTTATTATAACAACTATTTTTTTAAAAAGTTAAAAAATTAATTGTTTTTAATTATTCATTCGTGCTTCCAAAACCGCCTTCGCCTCTAATCGATTGAGATAAACTTTCAACCACTTCAAATTCCGCTTTTTCCACTTTTGCAAAAACAATTTGGGCGATTCTATCTCTAAAATTAATAGTAAAAGGCTCTTCGCTTAAAGAAGCCAAAATAATTTTTATCTCTCCTCTATAATCGCTGTCTATTGTAGCGGGAGAGTTTAAACAAAATATTCCATGTTTTAAAGCTAAAGAACTTCTACTTCTAACTTGAGCCTCGTATCCTTCGGGAATTTCTATATATAATCCCGTTGGCACTAAAACTATATCGTTTTTTTTCAAAATTACAGGCTCTTCGACATTAGCATGCAAATCCAATCCCGATGCGCCAGCCGTTTGATACTTAGGCAAAGGATTTTTCGATTTATTAATTACTTTAATTTTTAACATAAATATTTTTTCCTTGTCTTTATAAATTATCTAAATAAAAATGAAATTACCATTATAATAATAAGCGCCGTTATTCCTTGAACTAAAGTTGCAAGCGTTCTCGCCTTATAAGCGTCTTTTATTTTTAAGCCCGATAATTCCACGACTATCCAAAAATAACTATCATTTGCATGCGATACAACCATAGAACCAGCGCCGATTGCCATTAAAACCAATACTTTAGATATTATTGTCGTATATCCTAAAATATTTAAATACGGAGCGAATAAAGTGGAAACCGTTATAACCGCTATAGTCGAAGAACCTAAAATTATTTTAAGCAAAGATGATATTGCAAAAAGAAATACAAGCCCTAAAATTGGCGAAGAAATTAAATTATTTAATTGAGGTATAGAATTTACTAAATCGGTAGATTTTAATACTTCTGCAAACGCTCCGCTAGCGCCTACAATAGCCAATATTCTTCCCGAGCTTGCTATTCCATCTCCAATCCATAAATGAATTTCTTCTTTATTAAATTTATGAGTAAGAGAAAGAGAAACTAAAAAGCCGATAAACAAAGCCATTGAAGGTTCGCCTAAAAATATAAATATATTTTCTAAAACGCTTTCGTCAAATTTTGTAGGCATAAATCTAACTATAGTTCCCATTGCCATTAATATTATAGGAATAAAAATCGGAGCGAAAGATTTATAAGCGGGCGGAAGTTCGCCGATATCGCTTATTAAAGTTTCGTAAGTCGGCGATTTATCTACATAATTTGGCTTTTGTATATATTTTGAAATAAATATTCCGTATAAAGCGCCAATTAAAGAAGTTGGAATTGCCACTATTAAACCAATTATAATTACCGCTAATATATCTTCTTGCAAATTAAATAAATTAACCATAGCAGCGGGTCCTGGAGTTGGCGGAATTAAAGCATGCGAAGTATAAAGCCCTGTCGATAAAGCGATTGATAAAGCTACGGGAGAAGCGCCCGTTTTTTTTGCCACAACCTTTCTTAAAGGAGTTAAAATTAAATAACCAGAATCGCAGAAAACGGGAATTGAAACTATAAAACCAAGTATATTCATTGCAATCGCGGGATGATATTTGCCGACTATTTTTATTATAACTTCGCCCATCTTTAACGCGGCTCCCGACATTTCGAGTATATTTCCTATAATGCTTCCCAAAACTATAATTATTCCGACATTTGCTAAAGCGTATCCGAAACCTTTTCCTATTAATGCCGACACTTCGGTAATAGAATCCGTTTCTCTATTTGGCGGTATATATAAAGTAAAAGCTAAAAATATCGCGACTAAAATCATAGCTATAAAAGGATTAACTTGAAATTTCATAGTTAAAATCATAAGAGCAGCTATGGATATGACGAGTATAATTATAGTGAAATAACCTATCATTGAATATCCTTAAAATATTATTTTTTATAATCTATATTTTGCAATAACTTATTTTTTTAAATTATTATTTAAAAAATTATTCTTCTTCTGGAACTTCGGCGTTAATATAGCCTTCTTCAAAAAAATCAATTAATTCTTTTTCGGCGTTTTTTGCAATCTCTTCCATTCCGTCTTCGTATTCTATTTCAAGTATTAAATTCGCTCCTTGAAAAGCCCCAAGTCCCATTATATTAAATACGCTTTTTGCATCCGCCCTTACTCCGTTATAAAGCAAAAATATGCCTATATCTGAATATTCCGATTTGCTCGATATTTGAGATAAAATGCCTGCTGGTCTTAAATGCATGCCGTTTTTACTTTTTATGGTTACAACATTGTTTAATGTCATAATAAATAATTATCTCCCGTTTTTCTTTATTATAACATATTAAGCGATAATTTTCAAGATATAATAATTTTTTATTTGATTTGTTTTATTTTATTTTTTATTGAATAAATATTTTTTATACTATATTATACTTATTAAAGAATTAAGCGGTATTATAATTTATGAAGTTATTTTTATTAATTCCAATATTATTTTTTTTATTATCATGCTTGTCAATTCCGAAAGCCGATTTGAAAGACAATAATTCTAAAAATTGGATTGAAAATATTAAAAATAAAACCGTTATAGACGAATACGAAAATATTTATAGATTTAATGATAAAGCCGATATGAATGTATTTGCCTACGGTTATTATTCTAAAGCGATAAAATATAAACTATTTAAAATAAAAAACGACAGAGCTTTTTATTATACGATTACGAGTTTGAAAAGTTATATAATGACAGTTTTGCCGAATTTTAATCTTTATGAAATCAATTCAAGCAAAAGTTTATTTAATTTGTTAAATCAAAATAAATATTTCGACAATAATTTTAAGAATAAAAATATTTATATAGCGATAGGATTGATATTAAAAAATAATATTTTATATATAGCAAAAAATTATTCTTCCGCTTATAAAGATAAACTTAATTTATGGTTTGAAAATAACGGATATTTTAAAAATGAAGAATGGTATCCGATTTCAAATGCCGATTGGAATTCCTATCCTCTACCAACCGAAGCCGATATTGATTGGGATAATCTATATATGCTTGGAGAGATTATTTAAATATGTATTATATGTAGTATAAAATTGCCTATATAGTTATAATAATCTATGTAAAATAAGTAAATATAGTTATTTCTTTTCATTCCATTTTTATTTAAATATTTTATTATTTGTTTTAAAGTTAATAAAAAAATATAATTAAATTTTTGGAGAATAATTAAATGGAAAATAGTATTTTATATAATAATAATGTAGAAGATAATATAAAAAAATCTAAAAAATCAAAAGTGGCAAAAAAGAAAATAGGCGAACTCTATTCGGGAATTTCGCATGGAGCTGGAGCTTTACTTTCGATTGCAGGCTTTGTCCTTATGATTATAAAAGTTTATAGTAATAAAAATGCTATTCTTCCCGTGATAATTTATGGAGTCGGAATAATACTTTTATATACTTTCAGTTCTTTATATCATTTTCTACCAAACGGAAAAGCTAAAAATATTTTTCGTAAATTTGACCATATAAGCATATATGTTTTTATAGCGGCGACTTATACGCCATTATGCGTTTTTTCACTTCCAAGAAATATTGGACTTTTGATTTTAGCGGTAATATGGACTTGCGCGATTTTAGGCGTCATATCGAATACTATTCTTATTTATAAAAGTCCTATACTCACAATAATTTTATATATTTCTATGGGTTGGATAATAGCGTTTGCATTTAAACCTTTACTTCAAGAATTTGAAATATTAAAATTAAATTGGCTAATTTGGGGCGGAATATTTTACACAATAGGAGCTTTTTTATACGCTTTGGGAAAAAAGTTTAACGATAAAACTAAACAATTTACTCATGATATTTTTCATATATTTGTTTTAATGGGCTCATTTTCTCATTATTGGTTTTTATATAGATATGTTATAGCATGAAAATGCTTTTTTATAATATGTTCGTTTACCGTAAAATAGCGCGCTTTAATGTTAATTATTTTATTAAAAGAAATTAAAAATTTATATTGAGTTAGCTCTTATTTTAGGAGCTATATTGCTTATAATAGTTTGTTTCGTTATTGTTGGAGTAGGAGAAGTATTTTCAATTTTGGCAAGAGACGGAAAAATGATATGACCAGATTTCTTCTCTTTAGATTTGGCTAAATAGAGTATTCGGGTTATGATTATGAGTCCACACTGTTACTACAAAAAAATAAATTTTATTATATAATAATAATTAAATTTATTTAGAAGAATTATAAAATGGATAAAATTAAATTATTAATAGAAAAATCAAAAAAGCTATTTGAAGAAGATAAAGCCATTGTGCATCTTGTTAACGATGAAAAGCAAAATAAATTTTTAAATGATTTAGAAAATTATCCGCATGCATTTGTTTTGGCATGCTTGATGGATAAAAAAATAAAGGCGGAACGCGCTTGGGCTATACCTTATAAAATATACAAAGAACTTAAATCTTTTGACATATACAAACTTAAAGAAAAAGGAAAAGGATATTAT
>ERZ1673700.452-NODE-452-length-53576-cov-20.319370_pt1 | contig 53576 bp, 43 predicted proteins | sample MGYA00580230_ERZ1673700 | MGnify/ENA primary metagenome ERZ1673700 (study PRJEB41218, sample SAMN15661782) | gut metagenome | host: Homo sapiens | place: Canada: London | collected 2015-08-20/2019-03-30 | study: EMG produced TPA metagenomics assembly of...
TTCAGGACATCTGCGCCACCTGCAACTGCAAGATCGACGTGCAGGAGGACGGCCATGTGTTCGTCTCCGCCGTGGATCAGGAGGACGCAAAGCGCGCCATCTTTACCATCAAGACCATTGTGGAGGACCCCGAGATCGGTGCCATCTACAAGGGCAAGGTCACCCGCCTGATGAACTTTGGTGCCTTTGTAGAGATCGCACCGGGCAAGGAAGGTCTGGTGCACATCTCCAAGCTGGACACCAAGCGTGTGGAGCGCGTGGAGGATGTGGTCGCCGTGGGCGATGCCATCGTGGTCAAGGTGACCGACATCGACCAGCAGGGCCGCATCAACCTGAGCCGCCGCGACGCCATTCTGGCTCTGGAAGCCAAAAGGGCCGCCCAGCAGCAGTAAAAACCTAATACAGATTGCATAAAATAAGAGCCGCTGTACAAAAAGTACAGCGGCTCTTTTGCGTGTACCCCCTCAGGCTCACTGCGTTCGCCAGCTCCACCCAAAAAGCTCCCCCTTCGGGGGAGCTGGCATCGAGCAAAGCGAGATGCCTGAGAGGGTTCGTGCCTAAACCCCACCCGTGAAAAGGCAATTCTGGAAAATCCGCAGATTTTCCAGAATTGCAAATTTAAAAATATATTTTCCGCTGATTATGCGCAGAGCAACGCGGAGCGCATTCAAAATCGTGCTGCGCCCGGCAGGGGAAAGGGCACAAAAAATGCTCCCCCTTGCGGGGGAGCAAATTCGGTACACAACGCCACGCTGTGCCGAAAAGAAAGGAGTGCAAAGTCAGTTTTCCTTTTTGCCCTGACGGTTCAGCACCCAGCCTGCGGCAAACAGCAGCACGCCGCTGCAGGCCAGCACCGGCACGGGCCAGTTCAACTGGCCGGTCTGGGGCAGAACAGGCTTATCGGGGGTGGAAGGGGAGACCGGGTTATCCGGATTTTCGGGGCTTACGGGGTTGTCCGGGGTGCCGGGACTTACCGGGTTATCCGGTGTGCCGGGGCTCACCGGCGTATCCGGGTTATCCGGCTGCTCCGGGAGATCGGGGGTGTCCGGTGTGTCGGGCGTATCCGGCACATCCGGGGTGTCGGGGGTGTCCGGCGTTTCCGGGATGGTAGCGCCTACCTTGGGGGTGGCGTCCACATCGTAGATCCAGTTGTCGCCATCGGGCATGGGGATGGACACAAGGAAGGGCTTGATGGCCTCGTAGCCGTGGGAGGCCTCGGTCTGCACGACCAAGTACAGACCCTGCGGCAGCTTGGTAATGTTGGCATAGCCCTCTTCGTTCACGTCCTGCTGGGCGGCAATGGCGGGCACAGCGGGCAGATACTTTACCAGCTGGTCTGCCAGCGTGCTGTCGGAAAGATCGCCCAGCACGACACCGCAGCCCGTAAAATCGCCGGTATAGTCAAAGTACAGGTTGCCGTTGGTGCGCTTGACGGAGGCCACCTGATACAGGGTAAGCTCGCCGCCGCGCAGGGGCACATCGTTGTGGGTGTCGTACAGACGGACATGGAGCGAGCCCAGACGCCCCAGCACAATGTTGGCACTGGTGGCAAACGCCGGCAGGGCGCAGCATACCACAAGGCACATAGCCAGCAGCACAGCCGCCAGACGATGACGCAAATCAATGCTTTTCATGTTCTTCACCTCTCGTTTTCTTGGGTTTGCGTGTGGAAATCAGCATACCGATCAGCAAGATCAGCAGCATGGGCAGCGCCATAATGGGCGCAACAATAATGGGTTCAATTTTAAGCGCTTCGGCGGTAACGCGGAGGTGCTTGTACTGATCCGGGGTCTCTACGCGGCGGCCGCGCACCAGCAGGCGGTGGGTGTTGATGCCGTAGGGGGTGCAGGTCATCAGGGTGACGTAGTCCTTGCCTTCGGCGATCTTCAGCTCATCGGTCTCGGTGGGCAGCACGATGGAAATTTTGTCCACCTCGTAGGTGAGTACCCGGTCCAGCACGGTGATGGTAAAGGTATCGCCCACTTCCAGCTGGTCGAGGTTGGTAAACAGCTTTGCGCTGGGCAGGCCGCGGTGCGCCGAGATGACCGCGTGGGTGGACGCGCCGCCCACCGGCAGGCTGGTGCCCTCCAAGTGGCCTGCGGCGATCTGCAGCACGCCGTCGCTGGTGCCGTGGTAGATGGGCAGCTCCACGCCGATTTTGGAAATGGTGATGTAACCCATAATGCCGGTGCCGGTAATATCCAGCGTTTCGTTGTAGCCGGTAAGCTGATCCGGGCGGTAAAGGGCGTTTTCGTTGGCGGCCACCTGTGCGTTAAAGGCATCGGCGGCGTCAAAGTAGGCGCTGTAGTCGGCATCGGTCAGATTGTCCACATCCTCGGCATAGGTGGCCACAGCACGGGACTGATGCAGTTGGTTGACGTAATCGCTGAGGGTGGGGTATAACATCACGGATAGACCCACGAAAAAGACGAGGATCAGGATGATGGTGCTTTTGTTCTTTTTCATGGGCTACTCCCTAATGTTATAAGGATAGGAGCGGGGGCCTTGCAGCCCCGCTCTGTGCGGGGAAAACGGAGAAGTTAGCGGTTCTCCATGCGCTTTTTGGTAATGAGCAGGATGGCTGCTGCAACCATCAGGCCGCTGCCGACCACATAGAACAGGGTAGTGCCGATGCCGCCGGTGGAGGGCAGGGTAATGCCGCCGGCTTTTTTGTTGATGATTTTATTATTCAGGTTACCGGACAGAGAAACATGGTCTACGTCGTGCGTTGCAGAAATGACGATTGTAGTATCGGGACAGGCACTGTAATCTTTAGGAGTGGTGGTCTCCCTCAGGTAGTAAGTACCGGCGTCCAGACCCTTAACGTTAAACTGGCCCTTGTCGTCAGAGAACATTTCTTCGCCATCTTCAGTTCCAAAGTAGCGAGAGTAAGTGCCGTCAGCATTCTTTTTGAGCTTGATTTCCTCTGTATCATTGCAAGTTTTAGCGCTGTACAGACGGAAGCCAGCGCCCGCCAACTCATTACCCGCTTCAGCTTTATCGTGATACTTGGTGTTGTTCAGCTGGTAGGTGTACACACGGACTTCGCTTTCGGGAGTGAAGCCCCAGTATGCGCTGTTTCTGGGGTTATTAGAGTACTGAAGCCGTACGCGGTTTTGGTTATCGGCAGAGCCATTGACAGCGGCCTTTTCGTTCAGGTGTGCAGTGTAGGTGACCGTAATAGTAGCGCCGTCATTCAAATTGAGCCCTGCTCCACAGGCCTTGACATCAGGAATGCCTACCACAAGATAGTGATCACTTTCAAGACGGCTATCATCAACTTCATACTTCGAAGAATCGCTGGTGATATCATAGGTTTTGTTATTGGATTCAATGACTACCTTATCGATTCCGTCATAAGTAATGCCCTTGGACAAGGTATCATTGAACAAAACAGTGTACTTATCATAGTAATCGTAAGCACGGCCATTGTCTTTGCTTGCGGGCAAGGTAGCGGTCAGCTGGAACTTGAACTCTTCGTTGATCGCATGGTCAGCGCTGGAATAAAAACCTGCTTCGCTGGTGCCATCCTGATTGTCATAAACTTTCTTCTCAACAGTGGGTTTTACAACCTTATGATTAATTATAACGTTATATTCTCCTTGGTGGGTATCATTCACCAGGAAGAAGGAATTGTAGGCATGATAGAAATCGTCAAGGTTAAAGTAGGTATTATCAACGATCAGATAATAACCTGGCTCTGGAATTTTGATGGCACCGTTGCCACCTACAATGTTGGATTCCGAGTCTGCAAGGGGATCCGTGTAGATATAGTTGCATACAAAACGCGCGAAAGCGATGCTGTTATCATCAGAAGGTGTCCAGTCCTTCATAACATCAAGGACTTTCTGGAGGCTATCTGCGTTGGCAAACTTGCTGCTGAGGGTAGGATCTGCATTCAATTTGGCCAGAAAATCCTCAGGATGAGGGATGTTTTTGCCCCAATCAACGTCGGAAAGCGTCTGATTGTCCTTACTAATAACACCCTTGAAGATCTGGAAAGCGATGTAACCGTGGAGTTTGTCGAGGTCCTCCTCAGTGTTGTCTGCAAACGCCGGGATGGCCATAGCGCAAACCATAGCAACTGCCAGCAGTACAGCCATGAGTTTCTTCATTGCTTTTTTCATGGAAAAGCCCCTTTCTTTTCTGCCCCTTGCCGCCCCCTGTGTTTTTGTACAGGGGGGGGGGTAGGGGTGTCGTTTTGTTCGGTCTATCGCGTAAACTTTGCGCTGGGCAGGCCGCGGTGCGCCGAGATGACCGCGTGGGTGGACGCGCCGCCCACCGGCAGGCTGGTGCCCTCCAAGTGGCCTGCGGCGATCTGCAGCACGCCGTCGCTGGTGCCGTGGTAGATGGGCAGCTCCACGCCGATTTTGGAAATGGTGATGTAACCCATAATGCCGGTGCCGGTAATATCCAGCGTTTCGTTGTAGCCGGTAAGCTGATCCGGGCGGTAAAGGGCGTTTTCGTTGGCGGCCACCTGTGCGTTAAAGGCATCGGCGGCGTCAAAGTAGGCGCTGTAATCCGCATCGGTCATTTTGTCCACGTCCTGCGCGTAGCTTGCCACCGCGCGGGACTGGTTGCGCTGGTTGACGTAATCGCTGATAGTGGGGTATAACATCACGGATAGACCCACGAAAAAGACGAGGATCAATATTATGGTGCTTTTGTTCTTTTTCATGGGCTACTCCCTAACGTTATAGTTTCAGGATCAGAGCAGGGGGCTTTGCAGCCCCGCTCTGTGCGGGGAAAACGGAGAAGTTAGCGGTTCTCCATGCGCTTTTTGGTAATGAGCAGGATGGCTGCTGCAACCATCAGGCCGCCGCCAACAACGTAGAAGATGGTGGTGCCGATGCCGCCGGTGCTGGGCAGGGTAGTGCCGCGTTTGTTCTCAATGGGAACAACCTTTTCTTGCTCATCGGTATCCGTAAAACCTTCCTCATTGACCATCTTATACTCGACAGCGTAAGTAGCGCCAGTGAGGATGTTGCAGCTGCTGGTGATCTTAACTTCCACATCAGAGGTCAAGCCGTTGAAGCCGCCGGGAGTTGTGATTTCCTTCAGGAAGTAGGTGCCTGCGTCCAGACCTTCAACGGCAACAGTGGAGGTTGCGTTAGTCTTAAGCTTAGTGGCTTCATTCTCAGCTTCAGTCCAACCGGTCAGTTTGTTGTTGGAATTGAACTGTGCGTACTCGGTCTTATTAGCAGTGTTATCCTTACGGTACAGCACGAACTCAACATCAGCCAGATACTGCATGTCATTGTTACTATCGGTGAAGTACTTGAAAATATTGAAGCTCCAAGTATAGGTCTTGGTTTTTCCGTGGGTTGTCTCGCCATTATCGCCGTACTTCAGCCAAGTCTCGTTCTCGTTGCCGGTAGTACCAACCACAGCATCGTTATTAATGGTAGCGGAGTAGGTTACAACCACTGTATCGTTGGTATGCAGAGTACCATTGGGGAAAGAAATCTCAAAAGTGCACTTATCGGTATTGGTGTACTCTACCGTGTAGTTAGTAATGAGAGTGTCATTTACCTTTACGGCAATGGAATTCTCCTTAAAGGTCAGACCCTTGGACATCTGATCGTGCAGAACGTAGTTGGTGGGGTCACCATCGGTCACGTTGATGGTGGTCTGGAAGTTTACGGTATCGCCAACGTTGCCGTCGTTGCCCTGACCCCAAGAGCCGGAAGCGTACTCAACTTCCTTTGTCACAGTGGGGACACCGTTCTTTTCCTTGATGGTCACTTGTTTTGCAGTGGTATCAATGGAGCAGATCGCATCGCTGGTCAGGTCAGAAACCACCAGATACCAGCCGAGGGGCAGGCTATCGAAGATTACAGTGCTCGAGGCTGCTACTTTAGAGTCGTCAGCAGCGAAGGCAGTACCCTGATCCTTAACATACTGACCGGCAGCTATTGCAAGTGCCTTAATGGGAGCGCCATCTTTTTCAGCGGATACTCCCTCTTTCCAAGTAACAACACCGTTGGCGTCAACAGCTAATTTGTCCGACTGCTCATCAACAAAAGCTCCCCACTTATTATTTTTTTCATAGCGGAAGGACTTAGCAGTTTCATTGTACTGAAGATTCAGAATACGGTAGATCTTATAGGTATGACCTATAACAGCGTTATCAATGGTGATCTTACCCTCGCCAGTGGTAGCACCAGCACCACCAGCTGCAAACGCCGGGATGGCCATGGCGCAAACCATAGCAACTGCCAGCAGCGCAGCCATGAGTTTCTTCATTGCTTTTTTCATGGAAAAAGCCCCTTTCTTTTCTGCCCCTTGCCGCCCCCTGTGTTTTTGTACAGGGGGGGGGGTAGGGGTGTCGTTTTGTTCGGACTATCGCGTAAACTTTGCGCTGGGCGGGCGGGGGCTCAGCCTCGGCACGCCAGCAGAGAAGTGCAGTTTAGTCATCTGCCCTCCCTTCGCGTCTGCGCTTGCGGTGGATAAAACTATATGCCAGCGCAGACAGCATCATTGTGCCGCCCACGGCTGTGTACGGGAGTGTACCGGTGCCGCCGGTAGAGGGGAGCTCGTAGCCGGGGGTGTCCTTTTCTTTGTTGATCAGCGTAAGCAGGCCGCCGTCTGCCACACCGGGCGTGTTGCTGTCGCTGTAGATCACCTCGTACTTGTTGCCGGTAGAAGGCTCTTCAATGTAGTAGTAGTAGCCAGTCTCCAAGCTCTTTTTGTAAACATAGGTCCATTTGTTATCTTTGTTAAGGGTAATAGGAACATCGAACGTGGTATCACGGGTTTCCTTGCTGCCGCCGTTTTTAAGGTAACGATACAGATGTACTGTTACCTCGGTCTCCGGCGCGGCTTCACTGGAAATCGTGTTGCCGTACTGATCCTGCCAGAACTTCTGGATGGTCAACCAAGTACGCGTATTCTGTATGGTGTAGCTCTTTTGCTGACCACTGGTTACGATCACAACCTTGCTTCGATCCAAATCAGAGGGCTTATTAGTATTCTCCCAAGCTTGATCGGCGTTTTCGCCCTTGTCCAGGTTTGCAAAGATGACATACGCATCATTGTCATAATACAGATCCATCCTGTAGCCATCAGGAGCCTGGAACTCATCGAGCTTATAGAGCACATCTGGCTGGATGGTTTCGATGTACATGCCATTTTGTATCTCAGAGCCGCAGTGAAGGACGATCTCGCCGTTTTCATCGGTTGTTAACACCACATTCTGATATTCAAAGTACTGATTATCAGTGTAGTAATAGAGCTTGAACTTTGCACCCTGCAAGCGTGTCAACGGGTTCAGACTATCGACCTTGTACAGCGTGAACTTAGTTTGAGAAGCGGTAGCGTAACCGCTGACCCTTTGGGTGGTCTTTTCTACCTTTGCTTCGTATTCACCTGCAAGCAGTGCGTTATTCAAGAGCGTTACGTCGGCATTGGAATCCAGCACATAATCGTAGAACAACACATAACCGTGAGAATCCGGCAGCGTAAACTTCATGGTGTGGGTGTCATAATTGCTGCCGTCTTTTCCCTGCGTATAAACCAGACCGTAGCTTGTCGTATCCAACGGTGTGCCGCCAGAGCCGCTATACGGATAATCGTACAGCTTTACGCTGTCCATGTCCAGATGGGCAGTAACATTGGCGTCCTGCACGGTCAGGGTATCGGTCAGAGTTACCGTGTCGCCGCCCGGCACAAGATCGCTGTAAGTGGGGTTGATCTCCAGCCTGTAATGAACCACGTGCTGACCGGTAGCAGAACCGTCTATCTTAACCTGTTCATACGACCCTTCCTTACGCAGGTATTTAAAATCGCGGTTGATGGTGATGGTAGCCTCAGCTTTTTCGTCACCCCACTTTGCCGTATTGGTGTAGGCTTTAGTTACAGTTTGCGGGCGCTTCCAATCCTCGTCGGTAAGGTTTGCGGTGTAGCGGATGATGAGGTGGGTCAGACGATTGGCTTTAGGAAGTTCAAGCTGGTACTGAATCTCATCGAGATTCTTGAACTTAAAGGTAATGTTTTGCCCATTACATTCGTAGCTAAAGTTTTTAGAATTGCGCAACGAAAATCTTGTAAGATTTTGGGGATGATCGGCGTAGTCCTGACAATAACCACCCCAGCCAAACTGAGCTGTGACAGCATCATCGTTATTCTTAAAGGTAAGGCCGTCAGGGAGCGTATCGGTTACTGTAATGGTATAGTTTCCTTCCGCGTCCTTAGAGAATTCCTTCAATTCAGAGATATCCAGAAGGAGCTGGTAGTAAATACCCTTGTTTTTGCTATAGTCTCCCTCTGTGGTAGTTGGGTAAGGATAGGTTAGGTAGTAGGCAGAAGTGATTTTATTTGTGGATACACCCTTTGTTAAAGTCTTTTTCTCAACAACCACTTTCTTTTCATACTCGTACTTGGCGTCATTATTATAAATATTGATCGTCTTCCCCGCGGGCATCCCCGTGGTGTCCACGTGCGTGGAATACTGCGCGATGGTCATGCCACTGACAGGGGAGTCGCCGTTGTACTTGCCTTTGTTCACCAGATGAATGATAAAGGTGTGCACCTTGGTTGTATTATCATCAACCAAAAGCTTTTGGTACTTACTGGCATCTTTCGCATTTTTGAAGGATTTAGCATAGTAGTCGATCGTGACTTCAATACCGGCTGCGTCAGCAGAAAGATCAGTTCTATCTACAGTGCTGAAAGTCAGGCTATTACGGATCGCCGCATCCAGCTCCGAGGCAATGCCGTAGTGATCGCCGACTTCCGTACCGTCATCCTTGGGAACCTTGATCTGGTCAACAAAAACATACGAATCCCAGAAATTGGGCACTTTGGAATAAATGCTCCACTGTGCAAGATACTGGTTTTTAGTGTTGGGATCCTCAATCAGCTTGTTTGAAAATTTATATTTGTTAAAGTACCAGTCGCGGTCAGACGAATGAACATCCTTCTCGAAGGTGTAGGTCTTATTATTTATCGTGAAGTCAGACTTGTTATGCACCTTTTCGACCGGCTTGCCATCAGCGGTTTTCGGCACGGACGTTACATAGGTAAACTTATATTCCTTGCCATAGACCTCGCCAAAGGTGTACTCAAACCCGGTTTTAGATTTGTTAGGGGCAATGGCGTTTGTAATAACGGTATCGATCCTGTTGCCCTCTTTGGTGCAGGTTTCGGTCAGCGTGATATTGCCTACGATCTTTGCGCCATCGGTAGTGACCGTGTCTACGACCTTAGAACCCTTCAGGTTCTCGCCATAAGGATTCTTGACCGTCACAGTCCATGTGATCTGGTTCTTGTCAGGGTCATAAGAGCCATCCTTTGAGATACGATTTTCAAATGTAGTCGTCCAGTGCGACCATTTGTTTTCAATGTTGGAACGAGCCTTGTTATCGAGTGTAACAGTTTTGGTTGTGTTTTGGGTCACCTTAACACGATAGGTCAGCTTATAACTCTCGCCAGCGCCTAATTTCTCCAGCCCTGTAATTTTGAAAGTGCAATTGTCATTATCGATTTTATTCGTGAATTTGTCTATTTTCTTGCTGCTGCTGTCCGTACGGATCTTGTACAGCTCAAAGCTGTTTTCTACATATTGGCCGGAAATTTCGTCCTTTTTCGTGATTACATCCAGAATTTCAATGAGGTCGGGCCAGCCATCCTCAGAAGAAACGGTGATGGTGTAAACAATGTAGGTGTTGCCATTCTCCACAACGGGAGTAGCGCCCTGCTTTTTAATGGAAAGATCGCGCGCCCGCGTGACGATAAGCTCAAATCCACCCGGGATTTTGATGCTACTGCTTTCTTCGCCATCTGCTGTAGATGCGATCACATCGAAACCAAAGTGCCCGGCAAAAGGCTTATCAGTCTCGAAATCATCGTTAAATGTGAGCGTAACCTTACCGGTCGAATCAACCTTACCTTGGCCAACAGGTTTATTGCCATTGGATGTGTCAACCACAGGGAAAGTCTTTTCTTCGGACGGCGTAATGCCCTTAGGAAGCTGGTAGGTCAGCGTTTTATTATTGTCTGTAAGGACTCCTCCGGGGATACTATAATTGTAGACCAGACTAAGCTTATCTCCGTCCGTCAGCTCGATTTTATCATTCGGATTGAGAGTAGCCGTACCCTTCTGTATTGTAATGTTAGTAATACCGCCCTTTTTGTCAGTCCCGGTTTCCACAAAGTAGTCAAGGTAGGTCGTGGGTGTGCTTGCGGTCGTGTCACCCTCACCCGCCATCGTAAGCATACTGGGGGCTTTCAGTGCGCCGTCAACGGCAGAGGAGAGCATCTCGTCTGCGTACTGGGCATAGGCAACATCCACCACGGCCAGTACCTCGGCGCTGGAAAGGGTGACCTCGGCAACCTTGCCGTCCACGTCGCCGGAAATAACGGTCAGGGTGTCATCGTCCGCCTCGCTCACGATGCCCACGGTCTCCACGGGCTGAGCGTCAGTCACGGTAGTGGTTTGCGGCTCGGCAGCGGGGGACACCACGCTGGGGATAAGGGTGTCCGCGCCGGATGCAGAGGTGCCGGTGCTGTCCACCGGCTTTGCGGCGGGCTGCTCCGGGTTGGCGGTATCGGGGAGATCGGGGGTGATCACGCTGTCGGCAGCGGGGGCGTCCTCGGCGGCAGGGGCGGTATCCAGCGCAGCAGCGCCGGATTCCTCAAGCTCTGCGCCGTTCTCACCCTCAGCGTCCATGCTGAACTGGTCGTCCAGACCGTCCGCTGCACCATCGGCGCTGCTGTCCACAGCCACGGTGCGGGTGACGTACTTATTATAAATAACGATGTCGCCCACATTGGCGGCGCTGCCGTCCTCGCCGTCCAGCAGCCAGTCCATGTCGCTCATGGAGCTGCGCAGGGAAAGCACGCTGGCCTCCTGCGGGATGGCGCTCTGGGGGATACCGGCGTACTTCAGGCAGTAGGAGAGGAACATCACGTCCCACTCGCCGTAGGGGTTGCCGTAAGACTGGCCGTAGCGGGAGTAGTAGCGCAGGGTCACGCCGTCCGCGGGGTCGATCTCGAAGTTTTTCTCGCTCTGCTCGTAGCCCAGCTGGGTCTTTGCCACGCTGAGCAGGTCCTCGTCCCAGTTGCCGGTCATCACGGCCTCGGCGTTGGCGGCCTGCCACTCCTCCGGGGTCTCAACGTCGGCGGAGGTGTCGCTCAGGCAGGCTACGGTGTGGTGATGCTCCGGCAGGGGGCAGGTAAGCACTTCCTCGTAGCAGGCGTCAGTGTGGTGGTGGTAGATGGGCTCCACGGTGTCCACCGTCGGTTCCAGTGCCACAGGCTCGGCCACAGCCATAGCCGCCAGCTCGGCGCTCTGGGTGGGCTCCACCACCTGCTCCACAAGCTCGCCCTCTTCCAGTCCACAGGTCAGCTCGTACTCGGTGGTATAGCAGCTTTCATCGTGGGTATGCTCAAATTTATCGCAGATCAGGCTGCCATCCTCAGGGTCGAAGCAGTCGTCACCGTGGACGTGCTCTTCTTCCATGCAGGTCAGAGTCTGCACCTCGGTGTAGCAGTCCTCGGTGTGCTCGTGGGGCACAAACTCGATCTGCGGCTCCAGTGCCAGCGGCGCGGGCTCAGCCTCAACGGTGGGCTGGCTGGTGGCAGCAGCGGCGGCCACCTCGTCCGCATTTTCAAGCTCGCCTTCCTCGTAACCGCAGGTGAGCACCTTGGTGTAGCAATCCGCGGTGTGGGCGTGCTCCTCCTCGCCGCACTGGTACTGCGCGGTCATCGAGATGCCCACGCCATGCAGCTGCCAGTTGACGAACAGGGTGGTGATCATGGCAAGTGCCAGCACAAATGCGGTGTAGCGCCGCAGGGTGTGCCGGTTCTCACGGAACCGCTCCATGTACGTTTTAAGAATGTCGTTCATAACGAAATACCTCCTCCCGGGGTCAATGGATCAACGAGAAGCTGGACAAGGGCCATACCCTTAGAAAAACCCTGCCCACGATCTGGCTTTTTTCAACGCAGCCTATCACGCTGCTGCGGCTGTCGATGGAGGTGGCACGGTGGTCGCCCAGCACGAAGTAGCGGTTTTCCGGCACCTGATAGGGGAACCGGATGTCGCATTCGCCCACGGTCAGCGCGTCCACATAGGGTTCGTCCAGCGCTACGCCGTTTACCGAGACTACGCCGTTCACGTCCATATCGATCACATCACCGGGCTGCCCGATGATGCGCTTGAGCAGCAGCTTGTTCTGCCAGTAAAACCCGCATAACTCACCGTTTTCAATGTGGTTGGATTTTACCAGCAGGATAATGTCTTTATCATTTAATGTAGGGTACATGCTGTCGCCGGAGACCTGAAGCACCGGCAGAAACAGCGTAGCCAGCAGCACAGCTACTGCGGCTACCACCACCAGAATATAGATCGTACTGCGCAGCACCCGCTGGTAGCGGTTCTGGTACGCAAGACGCTCACGTTCTGCGGCCACTTCCTCGGTGGAAGGGATGGAAGCGAACCGGATATCGCGTTTTTTCATGTTTCCTCCGAAGGCAGGCCGTCTGTGCTGCGATACTGGTCCAGCAGCTCGTTGGCCTTGTGGTCAAATGCCTGCCAGCGCTGCTGCACCTCCTGCTCGGCGCGCTCTACCATGGCCTTGCAGTCGGCCTCGGTCTGGGTGCGTTTTTGCGCGGCGGCGGCGGTCATGGCGTCGCATTCCTGCTGCGCCTGCGCTTTCAGGCTGTCGGCGTCTGCCTGTGCCTGCTCCAGAATGCGCTTGGCCTCGCTGCGCGCCTGCGAAAGGGTATTGGCGGCGGTGGCGTTGGTGTCCGCAAGACTGGCCTGCACCGAGTGCAGATAGTCATCGGCGGCGGCCTGCGCGGCGGCGAACACGTTGTTCAGCTCCAGCGCGGCCTGCGCGATGGAACCGGCGCTTTCCAGCCGCAGCTGCCGGTCCTGCAGCTGCGCGGTAAGCGCGGCGTTCTGCGCCTTGAGCTGGTCCTCGCTCTGCTTCAGCGCATAGATGATCTCTATCAGTTCAGCGCGGTGCATCCGCCGCAGTTCACGATCTGCCATTTGCGTACATACTCCCGAATGTAAAGATAACGAAATTTTTTTCGAAAATATCGAAACAACTTAAAGGAAATGCCTGATAATTCACTTGTTGCCACGCAATTTGCGCAGCGGGAGAGACCTTTTATAAACTATCTTAGTTTAGCACATTCCATGTAACAACAATATAACAAATCAGACACAAAATCAAGAGATAAAGCTGAAAAAATATCGCATTTTTTTGCTTTTTATATAGAAAAAGCCCAAAAAACGGCCACTGACCCCCCAAAAGCTTAAAAAGTTTGTTCACAATTCTGGAACGTGAAGTGCTGCGCAGTAATGCACTGAATTACAGCGTGTACGAAAAACGGGAGCCGCACTTTTCAAAAAAAGCGCGGCTCCCGGATCTGAACTTTGGGGTGATGCTTTTACTTGCCGAAGCTGCCCAGCAGGCTGTTCAGCGATACAAAGGACTGGTAGATGACGTTAACGTTGTTGATGATGGAGCTTGCACCGGAGAAGATGCGGGCAATGTAGTTGAACACCTTGCCGATGTCCAGGAAGGACTGATAAGCGTTGCTGGCGCCGCCGTCCAGATAGGTCATCTCCTCGGCTTCGATAGCGGAATAGCTGGCGGGCATTTTCATGGTAGAAGTAGTCATGGTAAGATCCCTTTCTTCAATGGTGTCATTGTGTTTACAGCAGTGTTCAGAACATGGTGGCGACCAGCAGGGTAGTAAGCAGGGCACCGGCCACAAGTGCAGGCCCTACATACTTTTGCCACTGGGTGGCGGCAGGCTGGGTGGTGGGCTGCGGCACGGTAGAAGTACCGACCTTGGCAGTCCAGTGGGCGTAGATGGTGGCGTCGGAGGTGAACACGGTGGAGGTGGTCACCTTGCTGCCGCCCACCGGCTCGGTGTACCAGCCGTCAAAGGTGTAGCCCGTCATGGTAGGCTGCTCGGGCGTGCTCTCCAGTTTGCCGGACAGGTTCGTGTAGGTTACCACGGTGGAGCAGATGCCGCCTTGGGCATCCATACCAATGGCGTACACGTTCTCTTCCTTTTTGCTCCCTGAAGTTTTGTCGGCGGCAAATGCAGCCGGCAGTGCGCAGCACAGCAGCGTGAACAGGCAAAGCCCGACCACCAGCGTTTTCAGGAATTTTTTCATGAGATCCCTCGCTTTCCTTCACAAAGATGGAGACACTGCCCCGCCCGGGGACAGCCCGGACATCGGCGTAGTTTCTTCAACTTATTTTTATCACATCCAGTGTACCAGAATCGCAACAAAAAATACAGTCTTTTGAGAAAATAATAAGAAAAATCAGGAAAAAAATAAATTTCACCTTTGCAATATGAATCTTGTGCCCCCTGCGGACTGTGTTTTTTGAAAAACGCATCCCGCAAAACTTGCCTTTCGTAAAAACATGGAAGGATATGGAAAACGCAGGGTCCCGGCCGCAAAGCCCAAAAACCGACCCAAACCGCCGCAAGTGCGGCAGACAGCGCACAGAAAAAGCTGCAAAAATGCGGCGCACCTCTTGTGGAACAGCGGAAAATATGCTATACTGTTTTGCATGATGCGCCATCGCCAAGCGGTAAGGCAGGGGACTTTGACTCCCCCATCGTAGGTTCGACTCCTGCTGGCGCAACCAGAAGAAGGCCGCTGCACAGGGAACTGTGCAGCGGCCTTCTTTATTTTTTGTTCTCCGGCAGCTTGAAGTAGCCGCGGTATTCGTCCGAGTAGATCTTGCTGCCCATACGGCTCACACCGCCGTACAGGTGGGTGCGCATCAGCGGCTCAATGGCGTCCAGATCCTTCTCACGCAGGATGCGCAGCATTTCGGCGTGCTCGCTGACGACGCTGGACACGTTGCGTGCACCCACGATGTCCAGACGGATAAAGCGGGAGTAGTCTGCCTGCGGGCGGGTCATCTGCTCCCAGAGGTACTCCTTGCTGGTCTTGTGGAACCAGTACTCGTGCATGGCAAGGTCGCAGCTGAGGAAGTGGTTGAAATCAAAGTTCTCCGGGTCGCTGCGCCCTGCAGCGGCTTCCAGCAGCATATTATAAAGGTGTTCTACCGCAAGAATCTCCATGGGCGAGCAGCTCTGCACAAAGTCCCGGAACACCATGCCCTCCACTGCAACACGCTGGAAGATGAGCTGGTCCACCACGCCGGTGTCGATGGCGGTAACAATGGTGCCCTTGCAGGGAATGATCTGCACAAAGCGGTTCTGCTCCAGCCGCTGCAAAACGCTGCGGATAGGAGTGCGGGAAACGCCGAACCGCTTGCACAGCTGGTTTTCGCTCAGCGCTTCCCCGGGCAGGATCTTCAACGCGCAGATCTCGTCCTCGAGAATATGATAGAGCTCATCAGTGTGCTGTAATGTAGCCATAGTTGTTCTCCATTTATCCGGTAAATGTAATCTTAGTATCATTGTACCGTTACAGCAACTGAATGTCAATGCTGGAATGGAACTTGATTTGAATACTTGTATACAAGAATGCGCACTCGCGCACGGAACTGTTCCTGAAACTGAAAAACTGATATACCACTTTGCAATGCGGGAAAAGTGCTGATAAAATGCTGCAATCAAGTGACTGTTGTACCAAATGCACAAAGAAAACAGGAAACAACTGTCAAATTGCTATAATTGCAAGGCGCTGTGCTTGTTTCGCGGTAACGCTGCGAGATGATATGCTGTATACAGGATTTTACTAAAAAAGCTGCAAGGGCACACACCCCGCAGATACCGGCTCGTCTCCGGCAAATACAACAGGGTGTTTGCCTTTTTTGCGTGCGTGCTTGCTTTGCCGCACAAAAGGCGGTAAACTGGGTACAGACAAAATGCCCGAAAAGGAGAAACGACATGGCATACACAAAGGCTGACCTCAAGCACGACCTTGTAGCAATGGGGCTGACAGGCAACGAGACCATCCTGATCCATTCCTCCATGAAGTCCATCGGCCCGGTGGAGGGCGGCGCAGACACGGTTCTGGACGCATTGATGGAGTTTTTTGCGGAGGGCTTGCTGCTGCTGCCCACCCACACATGGCGGTTCATCAACGAGGAAAACCGAGTGTTCGATGTACGCCGCAGCCCGTGCTGTGTGGGCATTCTGCCGGAGCTGTTCCGGCAGCGCCCCGGGGTGGTGCGCTCGCTGCACCCCACCCACAGCATGGCGGCTTACGGCAAGGGGGCGGCTGCGTATCTGGAAGGAGAGCTGGACGCCAACACCCCCTGCACTCCCGGCGGCTGCTACGACCGGCTGCGGGCAGCCCACGGCAAAGTGCTGCTGCTGGGGGTCACCCACGCCCGCAACACCTTTATCCATAGCGTGGAGGAGGTACTGAACGTGCCGAACCGCCTGACCGACAAGCCCATGCAGATGACCGTGGTGGACGAAGCCGGGGCGCAGCACACCGTCTATATGCGCCGCCACTACAACGCACAGCAGCCGCACATCTCGGAGGATTTCGTCAAGCTGGAACAGGCGTATCTGGACTGCGGCGCAGCCCGGAACACAAAATTTGGCGATGCAAGATGCATTTTGTGCGACGCCGAGGGGCTTTTCCGGGTCACCCGCCATGTTCTTGCCCCGAACCCCGAGGCCTTTGTCACCGAGCCTGTCATTCCGCCGGAGCGCTGGCAGAAGATAATTTTATAATGCAATGCCGGGCAGCTTGCAGCTGCCCGGCATTTTTTACTTTTTGCTCAGCAGAAGCGGATACGGTACTCCCGAGGGGTGCAGTGCTTGATCTCCCGGAAGGTCTTGATAAAGTAGCTCGCGTCCGAAAAGCCGCATTCCAGCCCCACCTCGCCGGTCTTGAGCCGGGTGGAGCGCAGCAGCTCGGTGGCTTTTTCCACCCGGAACTGCTTGACGTACTGGATGGGCGTGATACCCAAAAACTGCCGGAAACTGCGCAGACAGGCACTTTCGCTCAGGGCGACGCAACCGGCCAGCTTTTCCACGGTCAGCTCTTCGGCGTAGTGCTCCTCTACATAGCGGAGCATCTGCTTCATCCGCTCCGAGGCGATCTGCTCCTGCTCCGATACCTTTACTTTGCCGCTGACGCATTGGGTAATGAGCAGCCGCAGGGCAGCGGTAAGGTGGTAGCGCACCCGGTTCTCGTAGTCAAAGGGCTCGTCCGCCACGCCCTTCCACGCCTCCCGCAGGCAGAGCAGCACCTGCCGCTGCCATGGCACGGCCTCGTCCAGCAAAAAGAAGGGCGGTGTGCCGGGCTGCAAGAGCGGGCGGATGAGTTTTTGCCAGAATACGGTGTCCATGCCGCCGACAAGCCGGGGCTGGAACACGCCGGAGTGCAGCAGCGCCCTGCCCTCGGCAGGCTCTACCGCGTGCAGCGCCCCGGAGTTGATGAACACCCCCTGCCCGGTCTGCAGGGTCAGCCGGGTCTTGTTCACATCCACATGAATGGGCCCCAACGCCGCCAGAATGAACTCAAATTCCTCGTGCCAGTGCCACGCCACCGAAAAACAGGAAAGATCCTCGGCATAGCAGGCGATAGGGAACAGCGGGCTGCCGTGCTGGGTCTGCTCCCGCCCGGCGGCATCGGCCACCACGGCAGTAGCGCTGGACAGCCCCACCCGGCCGCTGGTATAAGAGGCACAGCTTGTCTGATATGCCATATTCACCAAATCCTTTCCGCAATACTTTGAATGTTTTTTGTCAATGCCGGTTTTGTTGCATATACTATGCGGTTCTGTTCTATAATTTGCGATTGTTTTGTGGTATTATCCTATCAGAGCTTCCAAGCTCAGTATAGCACCAAGGCAGCCGGGACGCAAGCTGTGCAAGCGTTCCCTGCCGGGCAAAACCGCTATTCTCCCGCCGTCTATCCAAAGAGGACCGGACGGCAAGTGTAACATAAACCAGTTTATCAAGGAGGTATTCCTATGCTTCGGATCGAGTATTTTGATAAGGAACGTTTCATGCGCCAGCTTTCTGCCAGCCACGGCAGCGTGCTGCTGCATCTGGACAACGGCAAGACCTGCGACCTGAAAAAGGACACTACTGCACGCTCCATGCTGCAGATGATGGACACTGCCCCCCAAAAGGGCTTTGACCTCACCGTGACCGACCCTGCCGACGTGACCGGCTTCCTGCGCTATATGCTGGAGGCAGGCCGCACCGAGCGCGTGGCCGGCTGAGTAATGCCAATCTCTTATCCCAATAAGTGTCACAGCAAATGCAAAGCGCCCGCCCCGGTCATGCCGGGGCGGGCGTTTTGCTCATTTTACCGGAACGCTTGCGCGGGCGGGCAGTCTGTGGTAAGCTGAAAGCAGAAAAAACAAGATGGAGGGAACGACTATGAACCTGAAGGAAGCATTCCGCTACCAGAACAAGCTCCAGTCTCTGCTGGACGAGGCGCAGGGCATTCTGGATTGCGATGCCAACGTGACCAAGGTGGCCAACACCTATCTGCGCCATAAGGTGATGCCCGAGGCCGAGGACGAGACCGTTATGGACGTGGCACAGACCGAATATGCAGAGCAGATCACCGACGTTGCCCGGTTCATGCTCTATCTGCTGGAGGAAAAAAGCCGCCTGTTTGCCGCCATCCGCAAGGCAAAGGATGCGCTGGACATGGATATGGACAGCGAGGTCAGCCTGAATGCTGCGCGGCAGAGCATTGCCCGCACCTTCAAACGGATGAACGACCTGCGCAGTTCTGAGCAGCTGCTCTCCGGCGGGGGCACCGGCTACCGCTTCAACGCTGAGGGCAACCAGATCTCCTACTGCTGCGATGTGAAGCGAGTGACCACCATCAACTACGACCGCAAGGTCATCCATGCCGCGCTGAGCAAGCTGAACCGGCAGGCAGACGAAACCTCCAACCGGCTGGACATCTGCCTTGTGACCTCCAAGGTAGACTACACTGTCCCCTTTGATGTGAACGCCAGCTTTGCCGAAGCCTTTGAGATCTATCTGGAAAACGCCAAAAACTAAATGATCGTTCCACCGGCTATTTTGGGTGCGGCAAGCGCCGGGTGCACAGCTGCCGGTTCGGGTGCAGATGAACTATAACGCTGCACATTTCCGCAAGGAAGTTTTGGTACGGCTCACCTTACGAGCCAGCTAGTATGAAAAAATCTTGCGTTCGGCTTTTCCGCCACCGCCAGACGCTTTTTCGCCGAAACCGTCCCTTGCTTTTTCCCGCATTCCTGCTTTTGCGCTTACGTCTCCATGGGCAGGCAGGCAAGCCACCCTTCATGAATTTTGCCCGCAGATTTTGCGGGCGCACACCTTCTGTGTGCCGGGCGGGCGCTCTGCGCCCCTTTGCATGCGGAGTAAAATGGCAGCCGCCCCTGCGCTTGCCGTATCCAAAATAGCCGGTGGGAAAGGTCTCAAATGATAAAACGGGGACTTGTGGTTGGTGTTAAAGGCTTCCCCCGGACGGGGGAAGCCTTTAACACCATTCTGTATTCAATAAAAAAATCATCCGACACCGGAGGTGTACTCTATGAAAAAATGCATCCTATTTTATCTCAGCGGACTGCTGTCTTTTCTTACTGCGATGTTGAATTTTATCACTGCGAAAAATCGCTCCACGGCGGTGGTGTGGCTCTGCCTTGGCTCGACCTTTCTATGTCTGGGTGCTTCACAGCAGAAAAAATAAAGCATTCCTGCAGCCCCGGCGGTGGAAAAATCTGGCCGGGGCTGCAATTCTTTGCGGGGCTCGTTCGTATTCCAGATAAAGGAACTGAATTTCGACAAAAGACGAGGTGCGAGTATGTCAACGAAACCAATCAGCCCCACTGCCGCGACCCGCTTTGACCTGAGCGCAGCGGCCCTTCATATCCTTGCCATGGCGCTGATGCTGATGGACCACCTGTGGGCGACGTTACTGCCCGCGCAGGAATGGCTGACCTGCGCCGGGCGCTTGGCCTTTCCCATCTTTGCCTTTATGGCGGTGGAGGGCTACTTCCACACCCACGATTTGAAAAAATACACCCTGCGTCTGCTGCTGTTTGCCCTGCTTTCGGAAGTGCCCTTCGACCTGATGTACGGCGGCACATGGTTCTACCCGGTGCACCAGAACGTTATCTGGACGCTGCTTTTGGGCATTCTGGGCATCCATCTGATGGAAACCGTGCGCAAAAAGCAAAAAACAGGACTATACCTGCTGGTATCCGCCCTTGTGGTGGCGGCGGGTGCGGTGCTGGGCACGCTGGGCATGGTGGACTACTACGGCGCAGGGGTGCTGACTGTGTTCATCTTCTACTTTTTTCACGGGCACGGGCGCAAGTGGTGGTGTCTGCTGGGGCAGCTGGCTGCGCTGTACTGGGTCAACGTGGAGCTGCTGGGCGGGCTTATGTACCCCATTCAGCTCTTCGGCATGGACTTTGAGCTTTGCCAGCAGGGGCTGGCGCTGCTGGCACTGGTGCCCATCTGGCTGTACCGCGGTCGGCAGGGCTATCACAGCAAGCCTTTCCAGTATGCCTGCTACGCCTTTTACCCCGTGCACATGCTGCTGCTGGTTCTGGTGCTGAATTTCGTGAACCGGTAAGGAGAATGGAGCGCTCCAAAAACATTTTTACGCGTGGGGCGTAGAGAGGAACTTCCGCTGAAAATAGCCAAAGCGCATGCGGAGCCATTTGAAATCGTCCAGCCGGTACAAGGCCGCTGCACAAAGCGCTGTGCGGCGGCTTTTTTGCAGGAAAACCGACACATGTTCACAAAAAGTTCAGCCTTTTGAGCAAAAAATACTATTTTTTTCGTGTAAAATAGACAACATGGATTGAATGCCGCCCGCGATTGGATTATAATAATAGTGTATGCAAAAACGCATCTGCTGCTTTTTTATGATTTTTTATCGCTTGAAAACAGCGTAGCTGCGCGATGCGGGCTACTGAAAAGAGAGAGCTGCCGTTGCGTGTCTTTGCCGCATAACGGCTGTTTGCCATGGCAGCCGGGACGTTATGTTCCGGTTATTTGTCCTTAGGAGGGAAAACAAGGTGAGAGTAGGTCTTGACATCGGTAGCACCACCATCAAGTGCGTGGTGCTGGGCGAGCATGATGAACTGCTGTATTCTACATACGAACGACATTATAGTCATATTCTGGAAAAGGCGCAGGAGCTGCTGCGGCGCATTGATGCCGAGCATCTGCATGGCCGCAAGGCGCTGCTCAGCATCTCCGGCTCTGCCGGTATGGGCTTAGCCGACAGCTGCGGTGTGCCCTTTGTGCAGGAGGTATTCTCCACCCGCGTGGCGGTCAAGCGCTTTATGCCAAAGACTGATTGTGCCATTGAGCTGGGCGGCGAGGATGCCAAGATCCTGTTTTTGACCAACGGCACCGAGGTGCGCATGAACGGCAGCTGTGCCGGCGGCACCGGTGCCTTCATCGACCAGATGGCTACCCTGCTGAAGATGAGCGCCGAGGAAATGAACAAGGCTGCCGAGCAGGCGCAGCGTACCTATACCATCGCTTCCCGCTGCGGCGTGTTTGCAAAAAGTGACGTGCAGCCGCTGATCAATCAGGGTGCCCGCACCGAAGATATCGCCGCCAGCATCTATAAGGCCGTGGTCAACCAGACCATCGCCGGTCTGGCACAGGGACGTCCCATCAAGGGCAATATCCTTTATCTGGGCGGCCCGCTCACCTTCAGCACCGTGCTGCGCAAGAGCTTTGACGAAGCGCTGAACGTGACCGGCACCTGCCCGGAAAACAGCCTGCTGTATGTGGCGCTGGGCGCGGCTCTGTATGCCGACAAGGAGTTTGTGCTCACCGAGGTGGCCGCTGCGCTGGACAAGTACGCCGCCACTGCTACCTATGCCAGCGAGCCGCCGCTGTTCGCCAGCAAGGAGGAGTACGAGGCTTTCCACGCACGGCACATGTCCCACAGTGTGCCCCGCGTGGCTTTTAGTGCCCACTGCGGGCCGGTGCATATCGGCATCGACTCCGGTTCTACCACCGTCAAGCTGGTGGTGGTGGACGAAAAGAGCCAGATTTTGTACACCAACTATCAGCCCAACCTTGGCAACCCGCTGCCTCTGATTCGGGAGCAGCTGCTCAAGATCTACAAGGAGCACCCGGGGCTGCAGGTGGCCAGTGTTACCACCACCGGCTACGGCGAGGAGTTGGTAAAGAACGCTTTCCGCTGTGATTACGGTCTGGTGGAAACGGTGGCGCATTTTACCGCTGCCAAGTACTTTATGCCGGACGTGGACTTCATTATTGACATCGGCGGGCAGGACATGAAGTGCTTCAAGATCGAGGATGGTGCCATCAGCAACATCTTCCTGAACGAAGCCTGTTCCTCCGGCTGCGGCAGCTTTTTGCAGACCTTTGCGCAGGCGCTGGGCTACGACGTCAAGGAGTTTGCCGCACTGGGTCTGTTCGCAGACCGCCCGGTGGACTTGGGCAGCCGCTGCACCGTGTTCATGAACAGCTCGGTCAAGCAGGCGCAGAAGGATGGCGCCAGCATCGAGAATATTTCCGCAGGCCTGTCCATCAGCGTGGTCAAGAACGCGCTGTACAAGGTGATCCGCGCTTCCAGCCCGGAAGAGCTGGGCCGCAAGATCGTGGTGCAGGGCGGTACCTTTTATAATGAAGCCGTGCTCCGCGCCTTTGAAAAAGAGATGGGCGTGGAGGTCATCCGGCCGGACATTGCCGGTCTGATGGGCGCTTACGGCGCTGCCTTGTACGGCCTGCGCCAGAGCCATAAAAACAACCAGACCACCTCTGCCATGATGGACGAGCAGGAACTGGAAAAATTTGCACAGCAGGTGGTCAGCGTCAAGTGCGGCGGCTGCGGCAACCATTGCCAGCTGACCGTCAACACCTTTGCCGATGGCCGCAAGTTCATCTCCGGCAACCGCTGCGATAAGCCCGTTACCGGCAAAAGCGAGGATAACAGCCTGAACCTGTACGCCTACAAGCAGCAGCTGCTGGCCAGCTACAAGCCTGTGCCCGGCAAGCGCGGCTCCATCGGCATCCCGCTGTGTCTGGGCTTTTACGAACTGCTGCCCTTCTGGTACGCCTTCTGGACGAGCCTTGGCTTTGCGGTGCACACCAGCCCGGTGTCCACCCGCGGGCTGTATCTGGCCGGACAGGCTACCATCCCCAGCGATACCGCCTGCTTCCCGGCAAAGCTGAGCCACGGCCACATCAAGGCGCTGAGCCAGATGCAGCTGGACGCCATCTTCTACCCCTGCCTGACCTACAACGTGGACGAGGGCTTGGGCGACAACCATTATAATTGCCCGGTGGTGGCCTACTACCCGGAGGTCCTGGCAGGCAACTGCCCGGAGCTGGAAGGCAAAAAGTTCATCTATGATTATGTGGGCATCCACCGTCCCAAGGATTTTGTGCACAAGATGGCAAAGGAGGTGCTGCCCAAGTACTTTGGCGGCATCTCCGAGCGGGAGGTGCAGGCAGCAGCCGATGCCGCCTACGCGGAGTACGAAGCGCACATGGCAAAGATCCGGGTAAAGGGCAGTGAGATCATCGACGAGGCGCGCCGTCAGGGCAAGCGCATCATCGTGCTGGCAGGCCGCCCCTATCATGTAGACCCGGAGGTCAACCACGGCATCGACCATCTGATCACCCGCCACGGGGCTGCGGTGGTCACCGAGGACAGCATCTCCAACCGGGTGCAGAAGTTCCCCACCAGTGTGCTGAACCAGTGGACCTACCACAGCCGCCTGTACGCTGCCGCCAAGTACTGCACCACCCAGAAGGATATGGATCTGGTGCAGCTGGTGTCCTTCGGCTGCGGCGTGGATGCCATTACCACCGACGAGACCCGCGAGATTTTGCAGCGGGGCAACAAGCTGTATACCCAGCTGAAGATCGACGAGATCACAAACCTCGGTGCCGTGAACATCCGTCTGCGCAGCCTGTTTGCCGCACTGGACGAGCGGGACGAGGCCGCCGCAGAAAAGTCAGAATAAAAGAAACCCTGAGATAGGCTGAAGGGCTTCCCCCGACGGGGGAAGCTTTTGCGGGGACTATCTTGTTTAGAGCAACATAGGAGGAACCTATGGAATATCATTATCCCAAATTTACCCCGGAGATGAAAAAGACCCACACCATCCTCATCCCCAACATGGCCGTTACCCAGTTCCGGCTCATGGAGTACGCACTGCGCTGCGAAGGCTATAAGTGTGAGCTGCTGGGCAACTGCGGCAGTGCCGTGGCACAGCTGGGGCTGAAGTATGTGCACAACGATACCTGCTACCCGGCGCTGCTGGTCATCGGCCAGTTTCTGGATGCGCTGAACAGCGGCAAGTATGATCTGGAACATACCGCGCTGCTGATCACCCAGACCGGCGGCGGCTGCCGCGCCTCCAACTACATCCATCTGCTGCGCAAGGCGCTGGTCAAGGCTGGTTACCCGCAGATCCCGGTGGCAAGCCTGAACTTTTCCGGTCTGGAAAAGGACAGCGGCTTCCAGATGACCCTCCCGCTGGCACGCAAGTGCATCGCCTGCATCTTCTACGGCGATATGCTGTGTGCGCTGCGCAATCAGGTGGCTCCCTACGAGAACGAAAAGGGTGCCGCCGACCGCATGGTGGACCGCTGGATCGCCCGTCTGGGCCGTGCCTTGCTGGCCGGAAAAGGCTTTACTTCCCGGGAAATGAAGCATACCTTCCCGCTCATCGCAAAGGAATTTGCCACTATCCCGGTCACCCGAGTGCCCAAGGTCAAGGTGGGTGTTGTGGGCGAGATCTACGTCAAGTACAGCCCGCTGGGCAACAACGACCTGCAAAAATTCCTGGAAAGTCAGGACTGCGAGGTGAACTTCCCCGGTCTGATGGGCTTTGTGCAGTACTGCGCCTTCAATATGGGCGAGGATCATGTGCTGTACGGCGGCAAGCTGGCTGTAAAGGTAGGCACCGACCAGTTCCTCAACTGGTTGGACAGCGTGGAACGCGTCATGCTCAAGGCAGAGACGGACGCCGGGTTCTATGCGCCGGGCCCCTTCAAGGAGCTGGTGAAAAAGCCCAAGGGGGTCATCTCGCTGGGCGCAAAAATGGGCGAGGGCTGGCTGCTGACCGCCGAGATGATCGAGCTGGTGCAGGGCGGTTACGGCAACATCGTGTGTGCACAGCCCTTTGGCTGCCTGCCCAACCATATCGTGGGCAAGGGCATGGTGAACAAGATCCGTGCGCTTTACCCCAGTGCCAACATCACCCCCATCGACTACGACCCCAGTGCTACCCGGGTCAATCAGGAAAACCGCATCAAGCTGATGCTGGCTGTGGCCAAGGAGCGCCTGAACGCCCCGGCCGAAGCCCAGCCGCTTACGGCAGAGCAGCTTGCCGGTGGTGCCCCTCAGGTCGGCGCTACCGTGTAACAGCGGCAAAATACAACGCAAAAGGCTGCTGTACAGTTTTGTGCAGCAGCCTTTTTGGCAAGTAGACGATTTGAAATGGCCTCCGCGCTGCTATGGCCATCTTCAGCGGAAAGCTTATTTATATTTCGCGTTTGTCGCGGCCTGTGGGCCGCTCCAAACGTATCTTCACGAGAAGGGTCGCAATGGAAAGCGGCATCTGAAAACCGCAGAAATGCCCATTTGAAGGAAAGGAACCGCTATGGAAAAGCCCGCAGCTGCCTGTTATCATCTACCCGGCCTGTTCGAGTTTTACGAGCTGTACCGCCGCTTTTTGCCGTTGTACCGGGAGCACCGGGAATATTTTTACGACTGGTGCACCATCGGCTCCATCTACGGCGCTCCGGCGGGCTGTATCTGGGGCGGGGGACGCATCTCCTGCGGCGGGGCAGCTGCGCGCGAGGTGCTGGCGCTGCTGCGGGAATACGGCATCTCCGGGCGGCTGACCTTCAGTAACTCCCTGCTGCGGGCTGAGCACCTTGCCGACCCGCAGTGCAACGCCCTGTGTGAACAGTTTGCAAAAAGCGGCAGTGTGCCAAACGGCGTGATCGTCCATTCTGATTTGCTGGCGGACTATCTGCGGCAGCGCTGGCCGGAGCTGTATCTGGTATCCTCCACCACCAAGGTGCTCACCGATTTTACGCTTTTGCGGCAGGAATTGGCAAAGCCGCAGTTCCGGTATGTGGTGCCAGATTTCCGGCTGAACCCGGCATTGGAGCAGCTGCGCACCCTGCCGCCGGAGCAAAAGGCGAAGGTAGAGTTTTTGTGCAACGAGTGCTGCTGGTTCGGCTGCACCGAGCGCAAGCGCTGCTACGAGACGGTCAGCCGCCAGAATCTGGGCGAGGACTGCCCGGACCACCGCTGCGCCGCTCCGGATGCCGCCGGGGGCTACCGCTTTTCCAAGGCGATGCGCAGCCCCGGGTTTATCGGGACGGATGACATCTGGCAGCGGTACCTGCCCGCAGGCTTTTCCCAGTTTAAGATAGAGGGCAGGGGGCTTGGCAGCGCACTGGTACTGGAATTTCTGCTCTACTACATGACAAAGCCGGAATACCAATTGCAAGTGCGGGAGGAAATCTATCTGGACAATATGCTGGACCTTTTTTAAGAAAATTGCACCGGGCAGAGCGTTTTCTGTCCGGTGCTGTTTTTTGCCTGCGGGATTTGCGCCCGAAAACTTTCTTTTCCCCGCAAAGCGTGTTACAATAAACAGGAAATTATTTTTAAAAGCTGTTTTTGGAAATGGTGCGCAGTACTTAGGAAAACGGCTTATAGGAGCAGTGCATGGAAACAACGCAAAAACAGATCGTACTGGGCATTCTGGCCCATGTGGACTCCGGCAAGACCACCCTCTCCGAGGCCATGCTCTACCGCGCCGGTGCTATCCGCAAGCTGGGGCGGGTAGACCACGGAGATGCCTTTCTGGACACCGACAGCTTGGAAAAAGCGCGCGGCATCACCATCTTTTCCAAGCAGGCGCTGCTTACGGCGGGCAATACCGCCATCACCCTGCTGGACACCCCCGGCCATGTGGATTTTTCCACCGAGACGGAGCGCACCTTGCAGGTGCTGGACTATGCCGTGCTGGTGGTCAGCGGAACGGATGGCGTGCAAAGCCATACCGAAACGCTGTGGCGGCTGCTGCGGCGCTACCATGTGCCGACCTTTGTGTTCGTGAATAAGATGGACCTGCCCGGCATGACCCGGGAACAGTTACTCAGCCAGCTGAATCACCGCCTTGGCGAGGGTTTTGTGGATTTTGGCGCAGAGCCTGCCGCTCGCAACGAAGCACTGGCGCTGTGCGATGAGCAGCTGATGGAAAAAATGCTGGATGCAGGCACCCTGACCGATGCAGACATTATCCCCGCAGTTGCCCGGCGGCATGTTTTTCCGTGCTGGTTCGGGGCGGCGCTGCGGCTGGACGGGGTGGATGCACTTCTGGAGGGGCTTGACCGCTACACCCGCCCCGCCCCGGCGCTGCAGGCCTTTGGTGCAAGGGTGTTCAAGGTATCGCAGGACGAGCAGGGGGCACGCCTGACATGGCTGCGGGTCACCGGCGGGGAGCTGAAGGTAAAGGCGCTTCTTACCGGCGAAGCGGACGGCGAGCCGTGGGCAGAAAAGGCGAACCAGCTGCGGCTGTACTCCGGCGCAAAGTATACCCTGACCGAGGCCATCGGCCCGGGACAGGTGTGCGCCGTGACCGGCCTGACCCATGCAAAGCCCGGCACAGGACTTGGGGCAGAGCGGGACAGCGATGTGCCGGTGCTGGAACCGGTGCTCAGCTATCAGGTGCTGCTGCCGGAGGGCGCAGATGTGCACGCCGCACTGGGCAAGCTGCACCGGCTGGAAGAGGAAGAACCGCAGCTCCATGTGGTGTGGAACGAAAGCTTGGGCGAGATCCATGTGCAGCTGATGGGCGAGGTACAGCTGGAAGTGCTGCGCAGCCTGTTGGCGGAGCGGTTTGGGCTGGAAGTATCCTTTGGCCCGGGCGGCATTTTGTATAAGGAGACCATCACCGAGCCCATGGAAGGTGTGGGACATTACGAGCCGCTGCGCCACTATGCCGAGGTGCATCTGCTGCTGGAACCGCTGCCCCGGGGCAGCGGGATGCAGTTTGCCGCCGACTGCCGGGAAGAGGTGCTGGATAAAAACTGGCAGCGTCTGGTGCTGACCCATCTGGAAGAAAAGCAGCACCTTGGCGTTTTGACCGGCGCACCGCTGACCGATGTAAAGATCACCCTGCTTGCCGGCAAAGCGCACCTCAAGCACACTGAGGGCGGTGATTTCCGGCAGGCTACCTACCGCGCCGTGCGGCAGGGACTGATGCTGGCCAAAAGCCAGCTGCTAGAGCCGTGGTACGCCTTCCGGCTGGAAGTGCCGGTGGAGAACATCGGCCGCGCCATGAGCGATATCCAGCGCATGGAGGGCAGCTTTGACCCGCCGGAAAGCGGCGCGGAGACCGCCACCCTGACCGGCTTTGCGCCGGTATCCACCATGCGCAGCTACCCCATGGAGGTGGTCAGCTACACTCGGGGCAGGGGACATTTGAGCCTGACACTGGACGGTTACCGCCCCTGTCACAATGCACAGGAGGTCATTGCAGAGAGCGGCTACCAGCCGGAGCATGATCTGGACAACCCCGCAGATTCCGTATTCTGCGCCCATGGTGCTGGCTTTGTGGTGCCATGGAGTGAGGTGCGCAGCCATATGCACGTGGAAAGCGGCTGGGGCAAGGCAAAGCCCGCCCGCCCGGAGACGCAGGCTGCGCCCCAGCGCCGCGCCATGGCCTACCGCGCCACGCTGGAGGAGGACGCCGAGCTGCTCAAAATTTTTGAGCGCACCTACGGCCCCATCAAGCGGGACCCGCTGGCGGCGTTCCGTCCGGTGCAAAAGACCGAACGCCCGGATTTTGCCGCAGAACAGTGGGAAATTGCCCCGGAGTATCTGCTGGTGGACGGCTACAACATCATCTTTGCGTGGGACGAGCTGAACGCGCTGGCAAAGGAAAGCTTGGACGCCGCCCGCCGCAAGCTGATGGACATTCTGTGCAACTATCAGGGCTACCAGAAATGCGTGCTCATTCTGGTGTTCGATGCCTACCGCGTGCCCGGCAGCCCCGGTGCCATCGAGCAGTACCACAATATCCATGTGGTCTACACCAAGGAGGCCGAGACCGCCGATATGTTTATCGAGCGGGTCACCCATGAGATCGGCAAGAGCCGCCGTGTCCGCGTGGCGACCTCAGACGGTATGGAGCAGGTCATTATCCTTGGTCACGGTGCACTGCGCGTGTCTGCCCGGATGTTCCACGAGGAAGTGCAGAACGTGGAAAAGCAGATCCGCGCCCTTGTGCAGGGACAGGCGTAATGCCGCCCCTGATTTTAAGAGAATGCATTTGCAGCGGCCTATTGGCCGCTGCAAATGCTAAATCTAAAATAATTATTCCGCTAAAAATGCCCACAACAACGCAGAGGGCATTTGAAATCGTTCTCTGGAGGTGCGCCCATGGCTGTGGAAATTACCGAAGAATTTGTCTGGCAAAGCATCCCGCCCCGCGCCCGGGACAGCCATAAGGGCACCTTTGGCAGTGTGCTGGCAGTGGCGGGCAGCGCCTTTTACCGGGGCGCTGCGCTGCTGGCAGCCGAGGGTGCACTGCGCACCGGGGCGGGTATCGTTACTCTTGCAAGCGTAGAGCCGGTGGTCAGCGCTGCTGTCACCCGCCTGCCGGAGTGCTGCCTGTGCCCCTGTAAAGAGGGCGCACAGGGCGGTATTGCGCCGGAAAATGTGCCGCTGCTCCGGCGGCAGAAGGCTACCGTATTGCTGCTGGGCCCCGGCCTTGGCGGCACGGCGCAAAGTGCCGCCCGGGCCACCGAGACCCGCACGCTGGTGCAGCAGCTTCTGCCTGGCTTTGCGGGGGCTGCGGTGTTGGACGCAGACGGCCTGAACGCCACTGCCCAGCTGCTGGCAGAGGGCAAGCCCTTTCCGCACCCGGCGGGAGAACTGGTAGTCACCCCGCACCCCGGCGAGATGGCGCGCCTGACCGGGCTTTCGGCGGCAGCGCTTGCCAACGACCGGGCGGGCATCGCCCTGCGGTATGCCAAGGCGTGGAATGCCGTGGTGGTGCTGAAGGGCGCACGCACCGTGGTAGCAAGCCCGGATGGGCGGGTGTGCGTGAACCCCACCGGCAACCCGGGGCTTGCCCGGGGCGGCAGCGGGGATGTGCTGGCTGGGATGCTGGCGGCGCTGCTGGCCTGCGGTCTGCCCGCCTACCAAGCTGCTGCCTGTGCGGTATATCTGCACGGTGCCGCCGCCGACCGCGCCGCCGCAAAGCGCGGCGAGTACGGAATGCTGCCGCATGATATCCTGCCGGAACTGGGCGCACTGTTTGCGGAAAACCAAAGATAAACGAGAAAAGCGGCAGCTGCACAAAATACCGTGCAGCTGCCGCTTTTTGTTGCTATAATTTGTGGCTCAGAAACGTTTTAGATCACCGGAACTGGCCGAGATATTCCTCCACCGAGCGGGTCATCTCTTTGGAGAAATCGGAGTTATACTTGCGGTTGCAAAAGGCGGTGCACCACTGGTCAAAGGGGGCGTTTCCGGCTTTGTAGCCGAAGGTGTCCCGCAGCTCTGCGCCGTCCATGGTGCGGTAGCCGTTTTCGTGCACGATATGCTCCATGGCGCAGCGCTGGGGCTTTACGCGCTCCTTCTGCTGCTGGGTGGGCCAGCCGAACACCAGCATCACCGCCGGGAACACATAGTCCGGCAGGTGCAGCAGACTGCGCTGGGTGTCGCAGTTTTCCATGATGTCCCCGATATAGCACGAGCCGATGCCAAAGCTTTCGGCGGCGACCACGGCGTTCTGGGCGGCAATGGCGGCATCGGTGACTGCCAGCATCAAATCGCCCACACCCGGGGTGCGGGGCGTGCAGCCGGCCTCTAAGTAGGCGTCGTACCACTTTTTGCAGTCGGCGCAGAACACCAGCACCAGCGGTGCTTTGGCAATAAAGGGCTGGTGGTCACAGCTTTCGGCCAGCGCCTCTTTCAGTGCCGGATCGGTGATGTCTAAAATGGTATACAGCTGCTGACAGCCCGCGGAGGGCGCCTGTGCAGCAGCTTCCAAAATGGCCTGCTTCATCTCGGCAGGGATGGGCTTTTCTTCATACACCCGCACCGACTTGCGGTCGAACAGACTTTGCAGGATAGGGTTGCGCTCGGTCATGGGAACACCTCCGGTGTTGTGTTTATTCATAGTCGATGGGCAGGGTGGGCAGGCCGTTCAGTTCCAGCCCGGCGGTATGCCCGGCAATGTACTGGTAGTAGCCCTGCGCGGCGATCATCGCGCCGTTGTCGCCGCAGAACTTCAGTTCCGGCAGGTAGACCTTTGCGCCCAGCTTCTGGGCACCGTCGTTCACCAGCTGGCGCAGACGTCCGTTGGCGGCTACGCCGCCGGCAAGGCACACCTGCTTTGCCCCGGTATCGGCAGCAGCCAGCAGCAGCTTTTCGGCCAGAATGCCCGCAATGCGCTCCTGAAAGCTGGCAGCAAGGTCGGGCACATTCACTTCCTCGCCCTTCATCTGCGCCTTGTTCACCTCGTTGAGCACGGCGGTCTTTAAGCCGGAAAAGCTCACGTTGTACTTGCCCTCCACATGGGGCACCGGCAGGCGGTAGGCCTTGGGGTCGCCGGTCTTTGCGGCGGCGGCTACGCTGGGGCCGCCGGGGTAGGGCAGACCCAGTGTGCGGGCCACCTTGTCAAAGGCTTCGCCCGCAGCATCGTCTACGGTGTGCCCCAGAATGTGATAGTGGGTGTAGTCCTGCACCTCCACGATGTGGCTGTGCCCACCGGAGGCCACCAGACACAAAAAGGGCGGCTTGAGCTCCGGGTGGGTCAGGTAGAGCGCGGCGATGTGTCCCCGCAGATGGTGCACCGGCACCAGCGGCTTGCCCGCCGAGTAGGCCAGCCCTTTGGCAAAGTTCACGCCCACCAGCACCGCACCGATGAGCCCCGGCGCAAAGGTAACGGCCACGGCGTCCACATCGTCTATGGCCTTGCCTGCGTCCAGCAGAGCCTTTTTGACCGTAGCACTGATAAACTCGCAGTGGCGGCGGCTGGCGATCTCCGGCACAACGCCGCCGTACAGCGCCTGCTCCTTGACGCTGGTGGAGATGACGTTGCTCAGCAGGTGCCGTCCGTCCTCCACCAGTGCAGCGGCAGTTTCGTCACAGGTAGACTCGATTCCGAGAATGATCATTTTAGTGTGCCTCCAGCCAGTTTTTGCCTGCGTGCACATCGGTGCTCAGGGGCACCGCGTACTGCACGCAGCCTTCCATTTCCTCCCGCAGGATGCGGGCAGCCTGCTCGGCCTCCGCCTCCGGGGCCTCCACGATCAGTTCATCGTGGACGGTCAAAATCAGGCGGCTGGCCATTTTTTCGTCCCGCAGGCGCTTCCACACCCGCACCATGGCCAGCTTGATCACGTCCGCAGCGGTGCCCTGAATGGGGGTGTTGCGGGCCATGCGCTCGCCGCTGGCGCGCACGTTGAAGTTGGTGCTGGCCAGCTCCGGCAGGGTGCGGCGGCGGCCGAACAGGGTGGATACATAGCCGTTTGCCTTGGCATCCGCGATGGTCTTGTCCATATAGCCGCTCACACTGGGGAAAGCCGCAAGATAATTCTTGAGGAAGGCGTCTGCCTCCTTCACGGTCACGCCGATATCCTTGGAAAGGCTGTACGCGCCCTTGCCGTACATGATGCCAAAGTTGATGGCCTTGGCAGAGGAGCGCAGCCGGGGCGTCACCTCGCTCTGCGGAATGCCGTAGATCTTGGCGGCGGTGCTGCGGTGGATATCCTCGCCGTTCAAAAAGGCCTGCTGCATGTGCTCGTCCCCGGTGATGTGCGCCAGAATGCGCAGCTCGATCTGGCTGTAATCCGCATCCACCAGCACACAGCCCGGCTTTGCAACAAAGTAGGCGCGCAGCTGACTGCCCAGCTCGGTGCGGATGGGGATATTCTGCAGGTTGGGGTTATCGGAGGAGAGCCGTCCGGTGCGGGCTTCGGTCTGGTTGAAGGTGGAGTGGATGCGCCCGTCCTCGCCAATGACCTTGAGCAGACCCTCCACATAGGTGGAGTTCAGCTTCTGGTAGGCGCGGTACTGCAAAACATCCTCCACCAGCGGATACTCGCGCAGGCTTTCCAGCGTTTCAGCGTCGGTGGACCAGCCGCGCTGGGTCTTTTTGCCGTGGGGTAGCCCCATGGTGTCGAACAGCATCTCGCCCAGTTGTTTGGGGCTGTTGGGATTGAAAGTGGCGCTGCCGGTCTCCATGTGGATGCGGGTCAGCACCTGCTCCAGTTCCTCCCGCAGCTTTACGCCGAACTGCTCAATGCCGTCCTTATCCACCAGCACGCCGGTGCGGGTCATATCGGCCAGCACCTGTGCCAGCGGGAACTCGATCTCGTTGTACAGTGCATCCTCTCCGCAGGCGGTGATCTCGGCCTTCATCCGGGCAAACAGATCGGCCAGCCGCCCGGCGTCCGGGTAATCGGTACAGGTAAAGGCGGCAGTGGCCTTGTAGGCGGAAATCAGTTCGCTGATCTGATACTTGGAGGCGGAGGCGTCCAGCAGATAGGCGGCCAGTTTGCCGTCCCAGACGATGCTGCCGCCCCAGCCGCCGGCGGCCATGGACTTGGCGTACAGGGGCGCGGAATTGAACACATCCAGCGTTACATCGGCGTTGTCCAGCAGCCGCAGCAGCTCAGCATCCTCCAGCGGGTAGACGGTGGTGTCCTGCACGGCGTACCAGCTTTCCGGCTGCAATACCACGTTGCGGGTGCCCTGCTTGCCGGTAACGGCGGGGCGGGCAGCCACCAGATAATGCCCGGCGGGGGTCAGGGGCAGGGAAGCGAGGTCGGCTTCCGGCAGCTCCACAGCCTGTTCTTCGGCGGCGGCTTCCGGCGCTACGCCGTCCAGCCCGAACCGCGGGATCAGGGAATGGATCTCCAACTCCTGCAAAAGCCGCACGGCGGCGGGTTTGTTGCCCTCGCCCACGGTGTAGGAACCCTCGGCGGTGTCGATGGGGGCATCGGTGCGGATGGTGCCCAGCGTGTGGCTCAACTCGGCCATGGGCTTGTCTTCCAACAAGTGCTCCCGCTGCTTGGGTTTGATGCGCTTGTCGTCAATGTTTTCGTACACGCCCTCCAGCGAGCCGAAAGTCTGCACCAGCGAGAGGGCGGTCTTTTCGCCGATGCCCTTCACGCCGGGGATGTTATCCGAGGTATCGCCCATCAGGCTCTTCACCTCGATAAGCTGCTTAGGCGCAAGGCCGTATTTTTCCTGAATGGCGTCCTCGTCCATCACCACGGTCTTGCTGCGCCCCATTACGGTGGCAGCAAGCAGCACGGTGGTGCTCTCGCTTACCAGCTGCAGGCTGTCCCGGTCTCCGGTGGCAAGGAAGCAGTCGTCCTTGCGGGCAGCGCAGGCAGCAGCCAGTGTACCCAGAATATCGTCCGCCTCCCAGCCCTCGGCGGTAACGGTGCGGTAGCCAAGGTCTGCCAGCAGCTGCTTGAGCACCGGCATCTGCTGTGCCAGCTCCTCGGGCATGGCGTGGCGGGTGGCCTTGTAGCCATCGTACATTTTATGCCGGAAGGTGGGGGCTTTCAGGTCAAAAGCCACAGCCACCTCGTCCGGCTGGCACTCCTTAAGCAGGGAGAGCAGAATGTTCAAAAAGCCATAGATGGCGTTGGTATAACGTCCGTCCTTGGTGGTCAGCAGCTTGATGCCATAAAAAGCGCGGTTGGCAATGCTGTTGCCGTCAATGACCAGTAAACGCATAATGCAGTTCCTCCATTGCGTAATCTCACATCTTATAGTATAGCACAAAACTGTACCGCGCGGGAACTTTTTGCGTAAAAAAGAGAAGTGGTTGCTTTTCGTGATGCCGTCTCTCGTAAAAATGCGATTGTCACGGCTCGTAAGCCGTGACAATCGCATAATTTATAATGTTTTTCCGCTGCCTATGCCCAGAGCAAAGCGGAGGGCATTTCAAATCGTCCTGCCGCAAAAAAAGCTGCCGCACAAGCTGTGCAGCAGCCTTACCGATGCCGGGCTTATTCCTCAATGCGGATGGCGCTTACCGGGCAGCTCTGGGCTGCGGTGACGGCCTGCGGCACCTCCTCCGGCGGGATGGGGCCGGGCTCTGCCACAGCCAGAACTCCCTCCATGCGGAACACTGCGGGGCACAGTCCGGCACACTGGGTACAGCCGATGCACAGTTCAGGGTCTACGAATGCGTTCATGCAAACACCTCCTTGCGGAAAGAGCATTGCCCGTTTTGCCGCAAATTATGCCTATGCAAGCGGTTTGCGGTGTGGTACAATAAGACCGCCGGGAACCGGCAGGAGGAGATAAGATGAATATCCAGATCTTTGGCACGAGCAAGTGCTTTGATACCAAAAAGGCGCAGCGCTATTTCAAGGAGCGCGGCATAAAATTCCAGATGATCGACCTGAAGGAAAAGGGCATGAGCCGGGGCGAGTTTGATAACGTGGCGCGCGCTTTGGGCGGCTGGGAAGCGCTGGTAAATCCGGCAGCAAAGGACAAGCAGACCCTTGCGCTGCTGGATGCACTGGTGGACTGGCAGAAAGAGGATAAGCTGTTTGAAAATCAGCAGCTGTTCAAGACCCCCATCGTGCGCAACGGACGCAAGGCCACTGTGGGCTACCAGCCCGAAATATGGAAGGACTGGGAATAAAAAACCTGCTTTCACAAAAAAACCACCGGTACAGGTTTTGCACTCTGCGGCCGGATGTGGTATACTGTTGGGTAGACAAAAAACTTTGGGAGACTCAGACCAATGAAAAATACGATCACCCCGGAAGAACACGCCCGGATCAAGCGCCGCCGCTGGCGGCAGACCTTGGGTCTGCTGATCACGGTGCTGGTGCTTATCGGGTTTATTACGGTGCTGCGGGCCGGTGTGGGCCTTGTGGCAAACCTGTTTGACGATACCGCACAAAAGCAGGAATACGAGGACAAGCTGGAGGGTCTGGTATTGTTCGACCCCATGCCCTTTGACGGCATTGAGAACATCGACGACCTGACCCTGCGGGAAGCAGCCGTGTGGGGCTGCGTGTACAGTATTCAGGAGACGCAGGGCGGCTTTGAGAATTACAATACCGACCCCGAGACCGAGCAGCTGCTGCTGCCCTCGGTGGAGGTGGACGCCTATCTGGCAAAGCTGCTGGGCCCCGGCTTCAAGCTGACCCACCGCAGCTTTGATATGGAGGATATGACCGTCGAGTTTGACGAGACCACCCAGTGCTACAAAATCCCCATCACCGGTACGGTGGGCTACTACCGCGCCACCGTGGTCAAGCTGTTCAAGCGCAGCGGCAAGCTGCATGTTACCGTTGGTTATATCCCCACCGCCAGCGCAGATGACAGCATCATCAATCCCTCCTCGGACACCCCCACCAAGTATATGGATTACCTGTTCGAGCGCCAGAGCGGCAGCTGGTATCTGACCGGCCTGACCGAGAGTGAGACCAAGCCCGAAAGCGCCGCAAGCTCTGCGGCCGCGCAGCCGGAGCCCATGGCGGAAAGCGATGTGCAGGACGCCATTCTGGCCACTGCCGGAGACTCTGCTGCGGCAGATTCGGCTGCTGCCTCGGCTGTGCAGCCGGAAGCACAGGCAGAAACGGGCGCTGACAGCGCCGTGGCAGAAGCCCCTGCCGCTGAGGATGCCGCCAGCGCCGCAGCGTAAAATGTAAATGAAAACCCCCGACTGTGAGTTTGCTTTCACAGTCGGGGGTTTTTTGTACGTTTTATTTTAAATCAAACCTGACCACCACCAGCCGATACCACAGGTATGGCACCATGTTCCAGATCATCCACAGTTCCATCAGGATGTAGTTGGGCAGGTCTTTCAGGCGGAAGGGACGCTTGCCCAGCTTGCCCGCTTTGAGCAGAGCAAAGGCCTCGTGCATGCCCTTGTCCCAGGCCTCGCCAAAGCCCTGCTTGTGGAACTTGTAGCACTTGAGCAGATAGCCCAGCGCCAGCGGAATAAAGTTGAGCACCAGCATCAGCAGCGGCTCGTTTTTGAGCGGCAGCAGAATGCTGTTGCGGCCGCTCTGCTGGCTTTTAAAGGCGTTGTAGCGCACTGCGCCGGTGCTGGCACCGCAGATGTGGTAGCACTTGGCAGTGGGGCAGAGCACGTTTTTGTAACCGGCATTGTTGGCGCGCCAGCTCAGGTCTACGTCCTCAAAGTAGGCAAAAAAATTCTCGTCAAAACCGCCGATCTCGTCCAGAATGCTTTTGCGGTACAGCGCTGCGCCGCCGCAGGCCGAGAAGATTCGCTTTTGCTTGGTGTAGCGGCTGACGCGGCGGCCATCGCCGGTTTTGCAGGCAAAGCCCATCCATGTCACATAGTCCCCGGCGTCATCGGCCAGTTCCCGCTCAAAGTGCCGGATCATCAAACTCTGCACCGCAAAGATCTTGGGGTCCGCATCGGCGGTGCGCAAAAGCTCGGCCAGCCACTGCGGCTCGGCAAAGGCGTCGTTGTTGAACAGCACCACATACTTGCTCTGCGCCCGAGCAATGCCCTGATTCACTGCGTAGGAAAAGCCGGTGTTGCGTCCGTTTTCGATCAGGGTGAAGTTGGGGCGGGTACAGTAGCTGCGGGCTTGTTCCAGACTTTCATCGGTGGAACCGTTGTCCACCACGATCAGGTCAAAATCCTGCTCAGTCTGGGCGTAGATGGACTCGATGGAGTCCTTCAGCCAGCCCTTGCCGTTGATATTTGGGATGACGATGGTTGCTTTGCTCATAGTTTTTCTCCTGCGGATGTATGGATCCAAGGGGTATTATAGCATAACCCGCCGCAAAAAGAAACCGCACCCTGTACAGAGTGCGGTTTCAAAAAACTTTTTACGCGGCCAAAGCCTTTTCAATGTTGGCCAGAATAGTGTCGTGATCCTCGGCGCAAACCAGAACCACCTCGCCGGTGGGAGCTACGGTGACGGTAGCGGCCTTGGCAACAAGGTATTGGTCCTCCAGATAATGCTCCATGGACTGCTGCTCGCTGGCAACATAGGCCTCCAGTGCGGCCTTTACCTCATCGGTCTTGCCCTCGGCAGGCTTCACGATGGCAACGGCGTAGCTGCGCACCATCATGCTGGAAATGCTGGCGGCAAAGGCGGTGTACTGGCCGTCCTCCAGATTCAGCAGGGGCATCAGGATGTCCCGGATCTCCTCGTTCAGCTGGTCGGCCTTGTACTCGGCGCTGTAACCGTCAATGGCGGTAAACTTGCCGTCCTCGCCCTTGGTAAAGATCATATCGTACTCGTTGTCCTCGTCGCTGCGGGCGTCGTGGATGATCTGGGAGTAGTCCTTGGGGGTGGAGCTGTTGGCCTTGCTTCCGCCGGAGCAGCCCACCAAAGTAAACAGAGTCAGCCCTGCCAGCAGGGCAGCGATGAATTTTTTCATAGTATTGCATTTCCTTTCATAGTGCTGTGTGTGGAAGGCGCAGCCGGGCGCACACGTTACAGGTAGTGTGTGCCGGTTTTGGGCTGCTATTCTGGATACGAACCACCGCACCGCAAAATTGCAGGGAAAAAGTAACAGTTTTATGAACAGCACTCGGTTATAGCATCAAAGCGTCCAGATCGCCATGGTTCACTGGGGTGGACAGGATGATCTGGGTGCTGGTGGTGCCCAGCTTCTGGAACTGCAAAATCAGGTGCTCCAGCTGTGCCATGCTGCCGCAGCTGACCTTGACCAGAAAGGTGTACGCACCGGTAACGTGGTAGCACTGCAGCACCTCGCGGCTGTTTTGCAGCAGTTCCAGAAAAGCATCCTGCTTGGAGGGGGCCACCGAAAGGCTGATGAGCGCATCCACATACATCCGGTCTGCCGGACGGTTCAGCGTGACGGTGTAGCCGCTGATGATGCCGTCCGTTTCCAGCTTATGGATACGGCTGGAGACTGCCGGGCTGGTAAGCGACACCTGCTCCGCAATTTCTTTGACGGGCATCCGTGCGTTTTTTGCCAGAAGAGTGAGGATTTTGCGGTCAAGATCGTCCATGAGAAGAGCCTCCTTCAAAAATATGTTGGATTGTATAAAATTTTCTGAAAGTAAAGTTTTTATGTTGTGCAAACCCACGGAAATGGAATAAAATTTCGTTTCTGAAATTCTATGTTAATTATATAAAGTTTTTGCAAAAAAGTAAAGTATTATTTTAAAGTAAAATCCGAAAATCCTGTTTGACAAGAAAAGAAAAACGGGTATAATACATCATGCAAGGCAGCGCAACACGCAAAAACCTGCCAATGATATTGAGATTCACCACTTTATATACTTTCCCACCCCTCTATACACAAAAACCCGCTGCCAGGCGGGTTTTTGTGTTTGTTGGGGCTTTTTATTTATGAAAAAAGCAGTGGTAGACAACGTACTTGACCCATAGAGCAGCTGTTTCCGGTCACGACTCTACCCGTGAAAATGCAAACCCGGAAAGTCCGCAGACTTTCCGGGTTTGTTCTATATCAAAATATTATTCTGCGGAGGCTATTTAAATCGTATGCGCCTATCAGACCAGATAGCCCTCAAAGCAGTGCAGGTCCTCGGTCTTGACGATGCCCTCCAGATACAGCCCATCCTCCCGGTATTCCTCCACCTGTACGCTGCCGCGCTCCCGCATGGGGGCGGCAAGTCCCAGCTTGTCGTAGGGCAGCAGCACCCGGATGGTGTGCACCCGGTCGCTGAGCACCTCGTCCAGCTTTTGCAGCAGCTTGTCCAGCCCGTAGCCGGTCTTGGCGCTGGTCAGCAGGATATCGGGGTCAAAGCTCAGGGTGTTGGGCTTGTCGCACTTGTTGTACACGGTCAGGCGGGGAATGTCGGCACAGTCCAGCCCGTCCAGCACCTCATCGGTCACAGACAGCTGCTCCTCGCGCTGCTCGTCCCCGGCATCTGCCACTCGGACGATCACATCCGACCATGCGGCCTCTTCCAGCGTAGACTTGAACGCTTCCACCAGATTGTGGGGCAGGCGGGACACAAAACCTACCGTGTCCACCAGCAGCACCGCCATGCCGCTGGGCAGCACCAGCTTGCGGCTGGTGGGGTCCAGTGTGGCAAACAACATATCGGCTTCGGCCACGCTGGGACCACACAGGGCGTTCATCAGGCTGGATTTTCCCACGTTGGTGTAGCCCACAAGGCTTACCACCGGCATTCCGGTCTTGGCGCGGGCCTTGCGGCTCTCGCCCCGGCGCTTTTCCATCTCGGTCAGCTTTTCAGCCAGCGCGTCAATACGGGCGTGCACATGACGACGATCCAGCTCCAGCTTGGTCTCACCGGCACCGCGGCGGGCACCGCCGCCGCCGCCACCGCCGCCGCCCTGACGGCTCAGCGCTTCGCCCATGCCCTGCAGGCGGGGCAGACGGTAGCGCAGCAGCGCCAGCTCGGTCTGCAGCTTGCCCTCGTTGGTCACGGCGCGGCTGCGGAAAATTTCCAAAATCAGCATGGTGCGGTCGATGACCTCCAAGCCGCCCAGCGCATTGGAGATGTTGCGGATCTGGCTGCCGGTCAGCTCGCCGTCAAACACAGCGCATTCCGCGCCCAGCGTCTGGGCGGCAAGGGAAGCTTCCTCCAGCTTGCCGCTGCCCAGCACGATGCCGGTCTCCGGGGTCTGGCGTTTCTGGGTGATCTGTGCCACGGCTTCCATGTGGTTGGCCTCGCACAGGGCAGAAAGCTCTGCCAGACTGCGCTCACAGTCCCACAGCCCCTGATCCAGTGCCAGCAGCACTACCTTTGTGGGAGGGGTCTCGGTCAAAATATCATAAAGCTCGCTCAAAGTAAGTCCTTTCTGTTATCATAGCGTTCTTTTGTCAGAAGGTAGCACCGGCATTCCACCGGTGTTCCGTCAAATTTGTGGTAAACATCGTTGTGGTGGTACACAAAACCAGCCTTTTCCATCACCCGGCCGCTGGCGGGGTTCTGCACCGCGTGGCAGCAGGTGAGGAAGGCACCGCCCACCTGTCTGAACCAGAAATCCACCACAGCTTGCAGCGCTTCGGTGGTAAAGCCTTTGCCCCACCACTTCTGCCCGATGCAGTAGCCCGGCTCCCAGATGCCGCCGGAAAGCTCCAGTCCCTGCCATTTGGTCTTTTGCTGCGGCTCACCCAGCAGGGCGTTGTACACGGAGAGGGAGCCGAACACCTGTCCGGTGGCCTTTTCCACTATGGCCCACTGGTAATAATCCGGGTTCGGATACAGCTCTGCCCACGCCGAAAGCAGTTCCCGGGTCTCGGCAGGGCTTTTGTGCGGTTCCCAGCGCAAAAACCGGGTCACAGCCGGGTCGTTTGCCCAGTTTTCGTACATCTGCGGGGCATCCTGCGACAGCAGGCGGCGCAGCAGCAGACGGTCAGTTTCCAGCTCAAGTGTGCCGGTGTGGCGCATGATCCATCCTCTCCCTTTTATAAAAACTTATTCCTTGGGTGTATCTGAAAAGTCGAAAATTTAGTCTATTTCTACAAACACAGCTGGATTTTGCGTGAATCAGCCTTGAAATCCACAAAGGATTCCTGCGGCTATTTGCCTTAAATCCCGCTTGTGTTTGCGAAATATTCGTCATTTTCTTTGTTTTCAGATACACCTTAAGATAGCACAAAAACAGCCGCGCCGCAAGATAAATCAGGAAAACCGCTTGACCGGATGAGTGAACTACGATAAACTGAAAGATGAAATCTTTTATAGGAAAGGGAAAGTACCGATGTTAGATGTGCGCAAACTGTTAGCCCAGCGTCCGCTGCTGTTCGATGGCGGCATGGGTACCTATTATAAAGCAAAGCCGGGGCAGGAGTGTGAACAGGCAAACCTGACCGACCCGGATGGCATTCTGGCGGTGCACCGGGCGTATCTTGCCGCCGGAGCGGACGCCATCAAGACCAATACCTTCAGCCTGCCGCGTCTGGCGGCGGCGCAGCAGCCGGGCTGGGAGCAGCTGGCGGATGCGGGCTGGCAGCTGGCAGCAAAGGCTGCAGGGGAGACCGGCGCGGCGGTGTTTGCCGACCTTGGCCCCGCGCCGGACACCGAGAACCTCCCGGCGGAGCAGGTATATCTTTCCGTAGCAAAGCGCTTTGCGCTGCTGGGAGCACGGAATTTTCTGTTCGAGACCCTGAGCACCGAGGAAGGTGTGCTGGAAGCGATTCGTGCGCTGAAGCAGACCGTGCCGGATGCCTTTGTGCTGGTATCCTTTGCGGTGCTGCCGGACGGCTACACCCGCGAGGGTCGTTACTGCGCCGAACTTGTGCGCCGTATGGCGCAGAGCGGCGTGGTGGATGCCGTGGGTCTGAACTGTGTATCTGCCCCGGGTGCGATGCGGGCACTGGTGCAGCAGCTGGGAGATGCGGGACTGCCGCTTTCGGTCATGCCCAATGCGGGCTACCCGGTGGTGGCGCGGGCACAGGTGCGCTATCAGGGCAAGCCGGAGTATTTTGCCCGGGAACTGAGCCGCCTTGCCGCCGAGGGCGTTCGCATTCTGGGCGGCTGCTGCGGCACGACCCCGCAGCACATTGCTGCCCTGCGCACCGCGCTGGATGCTTTGCCGGAAGCGCTGCCCGCCGCCCCGGCGGCAAAGCCCGCTGCAGTAGCAAAGCCTGTAGTGGAAACGGACGATGCCTTCTTGCGCAAGCTGCGCACCGGACAGAGGGTCATTGCGGTGGAGCTGGATTCTCCCAAGGATGCCGACCTGACGGCCTATCTCGAGGGTGCCCGCCGTTTGCAGGCTGCCGGTGCCGACCTGCTGACCATTGCGGACTGCCCTATTGCCCGGGCGCGGATGGATTCCTCTCTGGTGGCGTGCCGGGTGCACCGGGAGCTGGGCATGAACGTGCTGCCCCACATGACCTGCCGGGACCGCAACCTGAACGCCACCAAGGCGCTGCTGCTGGGACTGTACGCCGAGGGAGTGCGGGAGGTGCTTGCCATTACCGGCGACCCCATCCCCACCGCCGAGCGGGATGAGGTGAAAAATGTGTACCAGTTCAACTCCCGCAAGCTGGCGCAGTATATCGTTTCGTTGGCCGGGGAAGGGCGGGAGATGCCAAGCCCCATCACGGTGTTCGGGGCGTTGAACCTGAACGCCCGCAATTTTGAGGTAGAGCTGCGCCGCGCCGCAGAAAAGCTGGAAAACGGCATGAGCGGTTTCCTCACCCAGCCGGTGCTGTCGGCACAGGCGGTGGAAAACCTGAAAAAGACCCGCGAGACGCTGGGCGAGCGGGCAAAGATTCTGGCAGGCATCCTGCCGGTGGTCAGCCAGCGCAACGCTATCTTTATGGAAAACGAAGTCAACGGCATCCATGTGGACGAAGCCATCATCCAGAAGTTTGAAGGGCTGGACCGTACTGCAGGCGAGGAGCTGGGCTTGGAAGTCTCGGTGCAGGCTGCCAAGGCAGCTGCGCCCTATGCGGACGGCTTTTACCTGATGACCCCTTTTAACCGGGTAGCGCTGATGGAGCGGCTCATTGCCCGCCTGCGCACCGAGGTGACGGATTGAAAATAATAGGGGAGGAACACACTGTGCCCTGCGAAAAACCATTGCTCAGCATCATCGTGCCGGTGTACGATGTGGAACGCTATCTGCCAAAATGTATTGATTCCATTCTGGCGCAGACCTTTACGGACTTTGAGCTGATCCTTGTGGAGGACGGTTCGCCGGACGGTTGCCCTGCGCTGTGTGATGCCGCTGCCGCGAAAGATGCCCGCATCCGGGTGCTTCACCAGAAAAACGGCGGGCTTTCTGCTGCCCGCAATGCCGGGCTGGATGTGGCAAGGGGCGAGTGGATCGGCTTTGTGGATTCCGACGACTATATTGCACCGGAAATGTACGAAACACTGTACAAGACCGTGCAAAACACCGGAGCTGACCTTGCCCTGTGCGATTACGCTGCGGTGGACGAGGCAGGCACACCCTGCCTGCCGCCGTACACCGGGCTTGCACAGCGGATCTTTACCGGGCGGGAACTGCTGAAAAGAGCCACGAATACGATGGCGCAGCCTGCGTGGAACAAGCTGTACCGCCGCGCTATCTTTGCGCAGCTGCGCTACCCGGAGGGTAAGCTGAACGAGGATATTTTTGTGCTCCCAGAAATCTGTCTGAACACCAAAAAGGCCGTGGTGGTGCCAAAGGAGCTGTATTATTATGTGCAGCGCGGCAGCAGCATTATGAACGGAAGTAAAACGCTGCGCCATTTTGATGCTGCCGAGGCCGCACAGCGGTATTGGAACTGCCTCGTGGAAAACGAGGTATACGATGCGCTGGCAAATGCGGCAAAGTTTACGATGGGCAGCGTGAGCCGGGTGTACCGGCAGCTGCCCCCGGCGCTGCGCAAGGCACCCCGCAGCCGGGAAATGCTGCGGATGCAGTTTGATGTGGTGGACCGGACGCGGCAGTATTGTACCGTTCCGGCGGGACTCTGGCTGCAAAGCCTGCTGTTGCGGCTATTTCCGCGGGAATATATGTGGCTGCGGAACATCAAAGGCAGGGGAAAATTAAAAATCGCATGAGAACACGTTATTCGATCATCAATATGCTGTTTAACATCGGCGGGCAGTTTTTGACGATGCTGCTGTCCTTCATCAACCGGATGGTGTTCATCCGCTGCCTTTCAGCGGAATATCTGGGGGTCAACGGCCTGTTTACCGATGTGCTCAGCATCCTGAACTTTGCGGAGCTGGGCATCGGTACGGCTATGGTGTTCAGCATGTATGAACCGGCAGCCCGGGATGACGAGCAGAAACTGGCGCGGCTGATGAACCTGTACAAGTGGATGTACCGGGCGGTGGCAGTCTCGGTGTTGCTGTTCGGGTTGGTGCTGCTGCCGTTTCTGCCCTACCTCATCAAGGGCGGCGAGGGCATTGAACATATCACCCTGATCTATATGATATATGTGCTCGGTTCAGCAAGTTCCTATCTGCTGAGTTATAAAAATTCCATCTATCAGGCCTACCAGAAAGGCTATATCTGCGCAGGATGGAGTATGGCGTGCGAGTGCATCAAGACTGTTTCGCAGATCACAGTGCTGCTGTTGACCCGGAACTTCATCCTGTATCTGGCGGTTCAGCAGGCGATACAGTTTTTACCCAACATTATGGTTTCCCGCATGGTGGACAAGGAGTTTCCATACCTGAAGGAATGCCATGAGCTGCCAGAAAGGGAGGAGCGGAACGGCATCCTGAAAAATATCGGTGCCATGAGTATGCACAAGCTGTCAACCATCATCGTGCGCAATACGGACAGTCTGCTGATGTCCTCCTTTATTGGCCTTGCGACGGTGGGCCTTTACTCCAATTACCGGTTGGTGATCAATGCACTGAACAACCTGATGGGAAAATTTGCTGTGGCTTTTTCCGGCAGTATCGGCAATTTTGCAGTAATGGAAAATTCGGACCGGCTGTATAAAATCTATAAGGAAATGGATTTTATGTTCTTTGTCATGTCCGCTTACCTGACCGGCGGGCTGATAATGCTGTTTAACCCCTTTATTACGCTGTTGTTTGGCGGAAGATACTGTTTTCCGATGACCACCGTGATGGTCATTGTGGCAGAGTTTTACATTACACGAATGCGGCAGACGAATCTGCTGTTCCGGGAGGCCATGGGGCTGTTCTGGAACGACCGCTACAAAGCGGTGGCGGAATCCATCATCAATCTGGTGGCCTCGCTTATACTGGTGCGGCAGTACGGCGTGACCGGCATTATCTGGGGCACCATCATCAGCACGCTGTGTACCTGTGCCTGGGTAGAACCCTACATCTTTTTGAAGTATGGCGTTCAGGATGCATGGCAGAAGAAACTTCGGGATTATTTTGCAGAGTATCTGAAGCGCACACTCCTTACAGCAGCGGTCTCTGCGGCAGCGGTGCTGTGGGTGCAGCGGTTCCCGGTGGGCAATTTCGGTATTTTTATTCTGGATGGGCTGCTTTACACAGCTGTGTTCGCAGGAGTGATCGTACTGTTCTACCGTGGCAGCGAAGAATATGATACGCTGAGGCAGCGCGGACTGAAGATATTGAAAAGGAGAGCGGAATGAACGCAAAGGAGCAGCCCTTGATCTCGGTGATCGTGCCAGTTTATAAGGTGGAAAAGTATCTGCCTGCATGTCTGGACAGCTTGTTGGCGCAGACGTATCAGAATTTTGAACTGCTCCTTGTGGATGACGGTTCGCCGGATAAATGCTGGGAAATTTTGCAGCAGTATGCGGCACAGGATGCCCGGGTGTGTATTTTCCGCAAGGAAAACGGCGGGGTGTCCTCGGCACGCAATTTTGGGCTGGAGCAGGCAAGGGGCGAGTATATCTGCTTTGTGGATTCCGACGACCTTGTGCTGCCGCAGTATCTGGAATGGCTGTACGATGCTTTGTGCAGCTGCGGTACCCGCATTGCCATGTGCCGCTACCGCAGCATACGGGAAAACGAGACTCTGTGGATGGTGACGGAGTGCCCGGCACCGCAGAAAATCACGACGGAAAACTACTCGTGGATGCAGGAATGGAGCGGCGGGCACTGCTGGCGGATGCTGACCCACCGGGAGGTGCTGCAGGATGTTCGCTTTGACCCGGCGCTGTTCTACGGGGAGGATGCCCTGTTCTTTGTAACGGAATTCCTCAAGGCAGGCAGTCTGGCATTTTTGAACTGCCCGCTGTATGCTTACCTTGAACGTCCAAGCTCTGCCGTGCGGCAGGAGCCGAGCCTGCGCTTTTACACGGCGGCACTGGCGTGGGAACAGATCTGGCAGCTGGTAAAGGGGCAGCCGGACCCCTTCCGCAGCACTACGGAACAGCGCTGCGTCATGTCCTGCGCCGAGGTATATTTCCGGCTGGTCAACCAGCCGGAGCGGGATTCCGAGAAGGAAAAAATGGTGCTGAAAACAGCAAAGCTGCATCGTCATGCTGCGTGGGAGATTCCGCCGGGAAATCAAAGCCAGAAGCTGCAGGCGCTGATGGTAAGCTACTGCCCGCATCTGGGCGCAAAGGCATGGAAGCTGGTGCGGTGGGTGAAAGGTTTGAAAAACTGATTGACAAATCCCACAAAAAACGTTATATTCTTTTTATAAATGCGTTGAAAAAGAGTGTGCATCGTCTGGAGCCGCACAGAGAGCCGGGGGCAGCTGAAAACCCGGCGGGATACCGGCGGGGCACTGTCACTTTGGAGCAGGAGCGGTGAGCCTTGCCGGTAAGCCGCTTTCGGGTCTGCCCTACGTTACAGGGGCATCAAGGGGCGCGGAACCTTCCGCGCAATTTGGGTGGTACCGCGGTCATGTATTTACAGCCGTCCCATGGAACGCTCCGTGGGGCGGCTTTTTGCGTCCCACTTCATCAAATTTTTGGGAGGACACTATGAAAGAGCTTGCAAAGCAGTACGATCCCAGTCAGGTGGAAGATCGTATCTACCAGTTCTGGCTGGACGGCGGCTACTTCCACACGAAGGCCGATCCGGACAAGAAACCTTATACCATCGTGATGCCGCCACCGAACGTTACCGGTCAGCTGCACATGGGCCATGCGGTGGATAACACCATGCAGGACATCCTCATCCGCACCAAGCGGATGCAGGGCTATGCCGCCCTGTGGGTGCCCGGCACCGACCACGCCTCCATTGCTACCGAAGCCAAGGTGGTGGAAGCTATGCGCGCCGAGGGTCTGACCAAGGAGATGGTCGGCCGCGACGGTTTTCTGGAGCGCGCATGGGCATGGAAGACCAAGTACGGCAACCGCATCGTCAGCCAGCTGAAGAAGCTGGGCAGCAGCTGCGACTGGGAGCGTGAGCGCTTTACTATGGACGAGGGCTGCTCCGAGGCTGTCAAGGAAGTGTTCGTGCGCCTGTACGACAAGGGCCTGATCTACCGCGGCAACCGCATGGTCAACTGGTGCCCCCACTGCAACACCTCCATCTCTGATGCCGAGGTGGAGTACGAGGAGAAGGACGGCAGCTTCTGGCATCTGCTGTACCCGGTCAAGGAGACCGGCGAGATGCTGGAACTGGCCACCACCCGCCCCGAGACCATGCTGGGCGATACCGCCGTGGCCATCAACGGCGAGGACCCCCGCTACGCCCATCTGCACGGCTGCCATGTGGTGCTGCCCCTGCTGAACAAGGAAATCCCCATCGTCTGCGATGAGCACGCCGATATGACCAAGGGCACCGGTGTCGTGAAGATCACCCCCGCTCACGACCCCAACGACTTTGAAGTCGGTCTGCGCCACGACCTGCCCATCGTGCGCGTGTTCACTTACGACGGCCACATGACCGGCGCTGCCGACAAGGCTGCCGCCGATGCTCTGTTTGCCGCCGGTAAGAACACCGTCAACGAGCCCCATGTGCTGGACTGCGGCAAGTACGCCGGCATGACTACGCTGGAGGCACGCAAGGCCATTCTGGCCGACCTGAAAGAGGGCGGCTTCCTGAAGGAGATCGAGCCCCTGAAGCACGAGGTCGGCACCTGCTACCGCTGCCACTCCACCATCGAGCCCATGGTCTCCAAGCAGTGGTTCGTCAAGATGGAGCCGCTGGCAAAGCCCGCCATCGAGAGCGTGGAGAAGGGCGAGATCAAGTTTGTGCCCGAGCGCTTTACCAAGAACTATATGAACTGGATGAAGAACACCCGTGACTGGTGCATCAGCCGTCAGCTGTGGTGGGGCCACCAGATCCCGGCTTGGTATTGTGACGACTGCGGCGAGACCGTGGTGGCAAAGTCCGCTCCCTGCAGCTGCCCCAAGTGCGGCAGCGCAAAGCTGACGCGGGACCCCGACACGCTGGATACCTGGTTCTCCTCTGCCCTGTGGCCCTTCAGCACGCTGGGCTGGCCCAACGAGGACAGCGCCGACCTCAAGTATTTCTACCCCACCAATACGCTGGTCACCGGCTACGACATCATCGGCTTCTGGGTCAGCCGCATGATCTTCTCCGGTCTGGCTTACACCGGCAAGGCTCCGTTTGATACCGTCTGCATCCACGGCATCGTCCGCGACAGTCAGGGCCGCAAGATGTCCAAGAGCCTTGGCAACGGCATCGACCCGCTGGAGGTCATTGCCCAGTACGGTGCAGACGCTCTGCGCTTTATGCTGGTGGACGGCTCCACCCCGGGCAACGATATGCGCTATATCGAAAAGAAGGTGGAGGCTGCCCGCAACTTTGCCAATAAGCTGTGGAACGCCACCCGCTTTGTGCTGATGAACCTGCCCGAGGACTTTGAGCCGGGCCTGCCCAGCGAGGACAAGCTGGACATGAGCGACAAGTGGGTGCTGACCAAGCTGAATCAGGTGGCCGGTGCCATGACCGACAACCTCGACCACTACGAGATGGGTCTGGCCGCTGCCAAGATCAACAGCTTCATCTGGGATGTCTACTGCGACTGGTTCATCGAGATCGCAAAGCCCCGCCTGAACTCCGGCGACGCACAGCAGGCCGACACTGCCCGCCGCGTGCTGGTGTATGTGCTGGATAAGGCACTCAAGCTGCTGCATCCCTTCATGCCCTTCATCACCGAGGAACTGTATCAGGCTCTGCCCGGCTCTGCCGAGACCATCATGACGCAGGCATGGCCCACCTTTGACGCCGCTCACAACTGGGCAGCCGAAGAGGAAGCCTTTGAAAAGGTGATGGATTATATCAAGGCTGTGCGTACCATGCGCACCGAGATGAATGTGCATCCCGCAAAAAAGACCAGCATGATCATTGAAACTGCCGATGCAGCCCCCTTCCAGAACGCACAGGTCTATCTGGCCAAGTTCGCCTTTGCCACCGATGTGACCTTTACCGAAAAGTACGAGGGCAGCACCGATGGCATGGTGCAGGTGTCCACCCACGCTGCCCGCGGCTTTATCCCCATGATGGAGCTCATCGACCGCGAGAAAGAATTGGCTCGTCTGAATAAGGAAAAGGCCAAGGCTGAAAAGGAAATGGCCATGTTCGGCAACCAGCTGAATAACCCCAAGTTTGTGGAGCGTGCCCCGGCGGCTCTGGTGGAGGAGATTCGCACAAAGTTCGCCAAGAGTCAGGACAAGCTGGCCAACATTGAGCAGAGCATCAAGGCTCTGGGTTGAGACTGTGGAACGCTATAACGATACGGAACGCACCTCGCTGTGGGTCATTGCGGGACGTGTGGTCTTTACCGTTGCACTCATCGCCTGTATCTGGTTCATCTTTTCCAACTCCATGGCGGTGGCGACGGTCTCCTCTGGCGCAAGCGGCCGGGTGCTGGCGTGGATGCGCATCATCCTGCGCCGCTTGGGGCAGCCGGGGCTGGCAGAGCATCTGACCATGCATATCGTGCGCAAGCTGGCACACTTTTGCGAGTATACGCTGGAGGGCTTTCTGCTCATGCTCTGTATGCGGGTGTACAGCCGTCACCCGCTGCGGCATATCACCGTGCCCATGCTGGGTGGTGTGCTGACGGCGCTGACCGATGAGACTATTCAACTCTTCTCAGAAGGGCGCAGCAGTCAGGTCACCGATGTGTGGCTGGACTCTGCCGGTGTTCTGGCCGGCATCCTTGTTGCCATTGTACTGCTGCTGGCCTGCGAGGGACTGTATTATCACATAAAAAGGAGACACGAATGACCATCCAACAGGCAAATCAGTATTTTGCAGCTCTGCCGGACGGCTTTGCCGACCCGGCGCAGCTGGGTGCGCTGTTGCCCGCCTCGGTGCAGCAGGTACAGTTCGTGGGTGTGGCAGGCACTGCCGGTAAAACGGCGGTGGCGCGTCTGCTGGCGGCCATCCTGCGCGCGCAGGGGATCCGTGCCGGTGTCTACCATGCCGGGTGCGAGCCGCTTGCTGCCCGCATCCGGGTGGAAGGCGAGCCGGTGGACGAGGCACTGCTGTGCCGCGCTGCCGATGCCCTTGCTGCCCATGAGGAGCTGCCTTTGCAGGCGGCAGAGCTTGTTGCCGCTGCGTACTGCTTTGGCGAAGCCGGCTGCACGCTGGCGGTAGTAGAGCTGCCGGACGCAGGCCTGGCTGCGGTGCTGCCCAAAATGCCGGTGTGCGCCGTCACAGCGGTGGGACCGGATGGCGTGAGCCGCTCGGTGGAACGTCTGGCTGCGCTGGCGGGCGGCGTGATGCGCAAGGACAGCATCTGCGTCACCGCGCCGGAGCAGCCCAAGGCGGTGCTCAGTGAGCTGATCGTGGCTGCGGGCAAGTGCGGCTGTGAGCTGGTAGTGCCCGACCCGGAGGATATCACCTTTCTGGAAGCAGAACAGTTTGCCAGCCGGGTGGACTACGGCGGCTACACAGTGCCGCTGGCCTTTCTGGGGCGTCACGCCGCAGGCAACGCCGCCATGGCGGTGGAGCTGGCGCTGGCGCTCTGCCGCAAAGAGGTGGACATCTCCGATGAAGCCATTCTGGATGGCATTGCTGCCGTGGACAACCGTTGCAGCATTCGGGTGCTTTCCCAACGCCCGCTGGTCATTCTGGATGCCTGCCGCACCCCGCAGCAGGCTGCCGCGCTGCTGCGCGTGTTGAACATGGCCAAGGTGCGCCATATGAGCGCTATCATCGGCCTGACCGAGGAGGAGGGCGCCGAAGCCTTCTTCTCCGCGCTGGAGACCGGCCTGAGCCCTGAGGAACAGAAAAAGGATAAATCCACCATGCCAGGCATGAGCGAGAGCCCCTTTGATAAGGTGTATCTCGTCACGCCCGCCGGTGTGGAGGAGCAGCTGACCCGGCGTCTGACCGAGAAGGCAAAGTATCACTTTGATGCCCAGCTCTGCACCAGTCTGGACGAGGCGGTGCAGCTGGCGCACGCCAACACCCGCCGTGGTCTGCTGGTCTGCGGCAGCGAGGCGGCAGCGCTGGAAGCTGCCGCTCTACTGGCAAAGGCGTAAGCTGCCGACAGCTTTTTCTAAAAAATAACCCGAAGATCCCGTACACTGAAGTTATGTGTACGGGATCTTTTATTTTGTAAAAAAGGAGATGGACAAGCAATGGCAACGGTGACTTTCAGCGCGGCAGGGGAGACCCTGTATGCCTATCTGGCGGGGGAGATCGACCACGATGCCGCCCAGAGCCTGCGGATGCAGCTGGACGATGCACTGGTCAGCCGCAGTCCCCGCACCTTGATTATCGATCTTGGCGGGGTGGGGTTCATGGATTCCTCCGGCATCGGACTTATTCTGGGGCGGCAGCGCTGCGCCCGCGTTCTGGGCACGAGCCTGCGGTTGCAGCACGCCCCCGCGCAGCTGCAAAAAGTCCTGCGGCTGGCGGGCATCCCCTGTACGGAGAATATAGAAAAGGAGAATGCGCAATGAAAGCAGAGAACAGCACCCGCATCCAGTTCGATTCCCTTAGCAGCAACGAGGCCTACGCCCGCGGCGTTACGGCGGCCTTTCTGGCGCGGTATGATCCAACCGTGCCCCAACTGGCCGACCTGAAAACCGCAGTGTCCGAGGCGGTGACCAACTGCATCGTCCACGCCTACCCGGAGCGGATCGGGCCGGTGTGCATGACCATTGCGGTCTACCCCGACCGGGAGGTGCACATCACCATTACAGATAAGGGCATTGGCATCCCCAATGTGGAGCGGGCCATGCAGCCATTGTTCACCACCGGCAACCCGGAAGAGCGCTCCGGTCTGGGCTTTGCGGTGATGCAAAGCTTTATGGACAGGGTAAAGGTCACCTCAAAGCCCGGCAAAGGAACAAAGGTGCTGCTGGTCAAGCGTCTGTCCCGGCGGGAGCCTACATAAAAAGGAAAGGCGGTCCGGTATATGGTAACGGATAAGACCCGGCGGGAAGCATTCATCACACAGAATCTGGGGCTGGTGCACGCCTGCGCGGGCAGATTCCGTGGGCGCGGCATGGAGTATGATGACCTGTACAGTGCAGGCTGTGTGGGGCTCATCAAAGCCTATGATAATTTTGACGAGAGCCGGGGCGTGTGTTTTTCCACCTATGCCGTGCCGGTGATTTTGGGTGAGATCAAAAAACTGTTCCGGGATGGCGGTACAGTCAAAGTGAGCCGCTCTCTGAAAGAACTGGGAATGCGGGTGCAGGCAGCACGGGAGCATACTATGAAGCTGTGCGGCGCAGAGCCTACCTTGCAGCAGCTGGCTGAGCAGCTGGACGAGCCGATAGAGAATGTAGCCCTTGCCATACAGGCCGCGCAGCCCGCCATGAGCCTGACCCCGGAGGGCGGCGAGGATGGAGACCGGCAGCTGGATATCCCGGTGGAATCTCCGGAGGAGGAACTGGCAGACCGGATCAGTCTGGCAGAGGTGATCGAAGCGCTGCCAGAGCAGGACAAGCAACTGATTCGTCTGCGCTTTTATGGCAACCGCACCCAGAGCGAGACTGCAAAAGCACTGCATACTACACAGGTACAGATCTCCAGGCGGGAACGTAAGATCCTGATCCGGCTGCGCGCCCGGCTTTTGGAGGAATAAGGGAGGAAGTGTCTATAAAAAATGTAAAAAACTGGGCAAAAAGTAAAAAGAATGATTTTGGCGTAAAATTTGTAAAAAACGCTTGCTTTTTGAAGGATGCTGTGCTAAAATACATTACTGTCAGGCGGACGTCCGACAGAATGAAATACTTCAAAAACGACGTCAAACGGAGAGATTCGACAGAATCAAAAATGAATCTCAAAAATCTTTCAAAAAAGTGCTTGACAATTTATCACGAAAGTGATAAAATAAGTAAGCTGTCAGCCGCAAGGCTGCGGCGCACAGGACCTTGAAAATTGAACAATATCGAAAGA
>ERZ1673700.454-NODE-454-length-53494-cov-11.548962_pt1 | contig 53494 bp, 51 predicted proteins | sample MGYA00580230_ERZ1673700 | MGnify/ENA primary metagenome ERZ1673700 (study PRJEB41218, sample SAMN15661782) | gut metagenome | host: Homo sapiens | place: Canada: London | collected 2015-08-20/2019-03-30 | study: EMG produced TPA metagenomics assembly of...
TTTTTTCAAGTTTATGTTTACTTATTAATTATAAAAACTATTATATTTATTTTGAGTACATATTTGATAAAATCGTTTATTCAATTAAATGTTTTTATTCATATTTTTATATACAAAATATTTTTGGGAAAAATAAAAACAAGTATCACTATATGATACTAGTTATATGTTATAATATAATTAAAAATAAATATTTAGCCGAAAGGCGAAGGAGAAAAAATGGAACAAAACAATGTTCAAGAACAAATTATTAAGAATAACGACAGTTCGGAAAAAAGCTGGATTGCATGCTTGTTGTTATGCATATTTTTAGGAGAGATTTACGGGCATAAATTTTATGTCGGCAGAGTGAAAGAGGCTTTGACTATGTGGGCGGTTCTTATAGTCTCTATTATCTTGGCTTTCGTTGGCATGGGAACGGCTGTATTATCTTCCGCTTTACTTGGATTTTTAGTTACGGGTTTGGGAATTGTAGGAATGAGCGCATATTGTCTCATAATAATTATAGATTTTTTCGTTATACTCGTAGGAAAATTCAAAGACAGCGAAGGAAAATTTGTGACTAAATAATAAAGGATATAATTATGGATAAAAAATTAGATAAATTTCTTTCGGAATATTCAAATATTGAATTTTCTAAAGTAAATAAAAATATTTTTGAAATATCGGGTTTTCCACATTACGAAACGGTTTTTAATAATGTTTTGGCTTTCTTTTTGGATAGTTCGGAAAGTCATAATTTTAAAAATATAGTTTATAAAAGTTTATTGGAATTGCTTAAATCTAAATCCGATAAAATAGATTTATACGATGAAGAAACTTGGGAAGTAAACAGAGAAGAAAGCACGGACAATGGAAAACTTATAGATATTTTAATAAAAAGTGAAAATTACATTATAGGAATTGAAACTAAAATAAACGCTTCGCTCACTAACGATATAGACGATTATTATAATCATATAGAGAAAATAAAAGAAAACGGACAGAAACCTATTTTTGTAATTTTAAGCAAAAAATCTATTAACGAAAATAGAAAAAATATTTTTAGTATTACTCATAAAGAATTTAATTCCATTTTAGAAAAAAATATAAATTCTAATGATAATAATAAATACGCTTATTTGTTAAAAGATTTTTTAGATAATATGAATAATTTTTACGGAGGTTCGACAATGAACAAAGAATTTATAGAGCTTTTAAAAGACGAGGAAAAAGCGGAAAAAATAAAAGACATATATTTTAATGTATATGAAGTCAGAAAAGAATTAGAAAGGAATGCAAGAGAATTGAAAAACGAATTAAATGCAAATCCTAAAATTTTTAAATCTTCAAGAATAATTAAGCCCAATTGGACTATAAATATATGCATTGAATTATCTAAATATTTTTATAATGAATGTGAATTTGTTATAGAAATTTATATTGGGGTTAATGATAGTTATGAAGTATTTATATATTTTAGGAAAAATAGCAAAGTTTTAAAATTTGATGAAAAATTAGATAAATTTATGAAAGATATAACGGCTAATTTTTATAAAAATTTTGAATTAAGTAAAGGCGAATACGATGAATTGATGGCAAATTTGAATAAAGAAAAATTATTTGAATTAGTAAAATGCATAGAGGAAAATTGCTCTAAATTAAAATCAAAAAATAATATTTAATTAATTTAAAACAAGGAGAAATAAAATGACAATATTAAAAAATAAAAATTTAAGAAAACCGACTAAAAAACTAATATTGATTATTTCAATATTAATGATAGTATCGTTAAATTTATTAGGAGTAGAAGGTATAGAATTTAAATACTATTATTATACAGATAAAGTATATCATAGCACATTGAAAACGGAAATAATTCCTTCCGAGTATGTTTTTATAACTACTTACTCTTACACAAATATGAGGTATTATAATAAATATGAATATAGCAATTTATATTTATATAATTTAAAAACTAAAGAGAAAAAATTATGCTATGTTTATAAATATCAACCTTATGAATATTCTTATGAAAAGAGAGAACTTAAAAACTATGTGGGCTATATTACTAATATTAAAATAGCCACAAATTATAGGGATTTAAATGAATATTATGATATTAAAGGTAATTTGACTACTAATTGGACGGATACAAATATGGAAGCGCATGGATTTTATGAAATTACTAATAATAGATTTGGCGAAACTTTTTATAATCGTAAGTATAGTAGTATATTTGAGGATGGAAGAACAATTGGAATAACCAAAACCAATGATTATATACAAAAGCTATATAAATATAGTTTGACTCAACCTGAAATTATTAATAAAAAGGATAGAGGAATATATTTATTTAGTATTGGTGATTACTTATGCTTTCAAAATGAATATTATGCAAATAATAATTACTTTGAAGAAATAAATTATACTAATGGCAGAGTTTTTCTCACAGAATGCCATTCGACTATATCTTTTTCTTATTCAAGTTACGATAGTTGGCGAAAACAATGGTTGACAAGTGTTGGGTGGAGCGATGTTTCAAATACTATTTATTTTCAATTAAATAATAAATCGTTAATAAAACCGACTTGGCAAGAATTCGCTAACAATTCTTTAAATTATATAAAGGAAACTGGAGGTAAATATAGAACTAATTTTCATTTTAGTAAGAGAGATACGGAAATTAGTCTTAATGCATATAAAAGATCAATAGATGTTGTTGATTTTTTAGGATTTATTCCAATAGAAGAATTTGAATATTATTTATTAGCGGATTAAAAATAAATTATCATAATGCCAAAGGCACACCGCACTATGTGGGCTTTAGCCTGGCAAAGGAGAAAATAAAATGAAATTTGATTTGGAAACATTAAAAACTTGGATTAAAGAGAATAAGAAAATCGATGTAATATTTTTCGCTCTTTTAATTTTGCTTATATTACAAGGAATATACTTATTCTTTAATTCTAATCCCGAGACGATTGTGTCGAAGCTTTGGGAAGGAAATACTCTCGTTTTTACCATACTTAAAACTTTTATATTAAACGGTTTTTTATTGGTAGGAATATTTATGGTAAGAGTATATTTATTCGTAATAAAAAAAGACAAATAATTTTAATTAAATTTTTATACATAGGAGAAAATAAAATGAAAACAACAATTAAAATTTTACTAACTTTAACTACTATCTCTATGATAGGAATTTACGCTTGCGATGGAGGAGAACTTTCTTCAAAATTAGACGGAAAAGTTTATACAAATTATACCGATGGTGTCGGATTAACCTCGCTTACTTTTTCTTCCAATAAATTAAAGATGTCTGGCGATGTATTGAGCGCTTTAGCTGGTTTATTGGTAGATTTGACATTGTTAAAAAATGTGGGTAAGAATAAGTCGATTTATCATCTTACAATATTTGGCATGACTTCTATGACAGGCATTGAACTAAAAGGTGATAAATTATATTTATATCAGGGTGAACAGCAACACGAAAATTGGAAGTTAGTAGACGATGTAAAATTTACGCCCGAATATATGGATACTAATTATTTTAAGTTTTCGCATAATTTAAAGGGAAGTAAATAAAGTAGTAGAAAATGAAAAGATTAATTAAAAAATAAATATTTAATAGGAAACTAAATTATGGATATAATAAAAAAGATAGTAAAAATTTTGTTAGCGGCGTTTGTTTTATGGATTGTAGCTATATTGACTACTCTATTTGCTTCAATGGTTGATATTGCTTTTATATGGATTATAGCTTTAATAATAGATATAGCGCTATTCTTATATTTAATAATATATATTTTATATACTTTATCATCAAAATTTAGAAATTATTTTGATATTACCATTGAAAAAACTATTTTATTTATTATTTGTTTTCAAGACGGAATATGTCCTTTTGTAATCTTCCAATCATTTTTACCCAAGAAATTAGTAAAATCATTTGTTTTACTTTTATCTACATCAGGTAAATATAAATTACTTATACTTGAACCGTTTTTAAAAGGAGAGCCACTAACATTTGTATTAGTGCCTAAATATTCTAAATTCTTTAATTGAGAACAATTTGAAAAAGCGGTATCGCATACATTACTTATATTTGCTGGTAAAATTAAATTAACTAAAGAGGAGCTCCCATAAAAAGCATTATTTGATATATTTGTTAATGCTCCTGATGAAAGTATTATCAATTTTAAACCAGAACAATTTGAAAAAGCTCCTTCCGATATATTTTCTAAATTGTTTGGAAATCGAATACTATTTAAAGAATAACAACCTGAAAATGCTTTTTCCTCTATATTTGTAACGGTATCGGGCAAGGTAATTTTTCCTAAATTAGTAGTATTTGTAAACATTTCTTTTGGAATGTTTGTTATTTTAGTTTGAGATAAATCTATTTCCACATTATCAAAAGAAGGATTTTTATCTAAAACTTTTTTTATATTTGTTAAAATTGCAGTTGAATCGCCGCCCGAAACTACTATTTTATATATTCCAAGCGAATGTTTATTTTTCTTTAAAGTCGTTTCTATATCGTCAGCGCTAGAATCAGACGAAGTATAAAAAAGTTTTCCGCTATTTGCAGAATAATCTTTAATAGTTCCTACAGGCGAAGAAATATTATATTTACAAGAAAATGTAAATATTGCTATAAATAATAAAATGTATCTCATAAAAATCAAAATCCTAATAAATAAACTCTCTGATTTAATATATAAAAATATTTAAAAATTTCAACCATTTTTACAATTTTGGGAAAGTAAATCTTAATCCCAATAAAGCCTCATGATACCATTTCGGTGTAACATCTATTATAAATCTATAACCCATATCTACTGCGAGCCAACTTTTTATATTAAATGAAAATCCCGCACTTAATCCGAACACAATCGCGCTCCTTGAAATATTCAATTTATTATCGGGAATATCCTCAAGCGCCAAATCGTCAACAACAGTTTTTTTCATTTTTAATTGAGTGTTAACTTTTGTTCCGATAGAAAAACCTAAAAATATTGAAAATAAAGGATATTGATTTTTTAATATATCTTCTTTAGTTTGATTATTAACTTCTTCGTTAGTAAAAAAGAAATTTATATCGTAATAAATCGTTCCAAGTAAGGTATGCGTTAAAAAATTATCTTTTATTCCAACGGCTTTTCCTATAGAATATTCAAATTCTAATCTAACGGGCGAAACCGTATTTTCCGTAGTTATTCCATATCCTAAAGCTAAAGAAAATCCCAAATAATTATAATATCCTTGTTTTCCGTTATCTTTTACATAAGCGTTATTGGCGTCATGGCTAAACATAAATTTAGGAGATAAATAAAGTCCTTTCGGAGAGATGGCAAATAGATTTGAAGCCAAACATAATAATATAAATAATAAATATTTTTTCATTAAAATTTTTCTCCCTAAATATTAAAAATTAAGCCTTAAAGCGATTATAATATCGTTTTTTATCTCAGCTTTTGAGTCAAATAATAATCTATAACCAAAATCAAGGGTAATTAAAGTCGTTATATTAATGCCAAAACCCAAACCTAAACCGTAAATTAATTTAGTTTGATTATAATAATTTGCAATAATAATCATTCCTATTTTTTCGGTAATCGTGTCTGTAATATATTTTTCCAATCCCGCTCCTAAAAGAATTCCCAAATAAAAATTCATTAAATATCTTTTTCCGTTTCTATAAACTTTGCTTTCGACTACGGGATTATAATCGACTTTTAAAAAATTAATATCGTAATAAGCGCCAAATAAAAAAGAATGCGATTTCATACTATCCACACCCGCAGAATATATATTTCTATTTAATCCTCCTCTAAATAAATATTCAAATTCTAATCTTATAGGCGAAGATAAATTAAAAGCGTAAAAATTATAACCTATAGAAGCGCCCGCTCCGATAAATAAATTATTAACATTTTTATTATCGACTTTCAAACTTGAAGCGGAAAATATAAATTTAGGCGATAAATATAAACCCGTTTCTATTCCGTTTGCAATACTACTCATACAAAAATATATAAAACAAATTAAAACCGTTTTTTTAATCATATAAAAATCTTTCCTTAAAATTAATAATATCAAATATCTTAAAAAAATATTCCTACGCTAAATCTTGGCAGCGGAACGAATCTTAATACATAAACAAAAGAAACTCCGACATCCATTATTGAAATATCTATAAAAGGGCGCACTCCGCTAGTAAGTCCCAAACTTTTTGAAATATCTATTCTAAAGCCCATTTCAAGAGCGAGATATTTGTCAAATACAAAAATATCTTTATTTTCTTTAGTAAATGCCTGACTGACTTCATTATACTGATATAGATTTGCCTTCGTTATAAAAAAAGTTCCTCCGATTTTAGGAAGTAAGAAAAATCCTGTCGCATTATTGCCTTTATTAAAATAAAATCTAACTCCTGCAGAAAAAGGAATCGCATAAATACTTCCGCTATAATAAAAGCCAGAATTTGTATAATAACTATTTATAAAATACATTCCAAGTGTGGCGTCCAATTCCATTTTTTGTAATAGTCTATAAGTATATGCAAATCTAAATCCAAATTTTCCATCTAAAGCTTTTCTATAAGCTCCGTCAGGTTGCTCATAAGTTAAATTAAATAAAAACGGCGCTATAAGAGTAGAAAATAAAGTAGTTCCAAAATCAATGCCTAAAGAATGCCTATGAGTAAAATCGTCACTATAAATATTTGTTCCTGGTCTAAATATAGAATTTGAAAATATACTATTTGTTTGCAAATTAGTTATAAAAGGAACGATAATATTCGTTTCTATCGGTTTAATATCTATAATATTATAATCTGATATAAAATTACTTTGAGCAAATGCAAGATCGCTAAATATAAGCGTCAATATAATAATATTTAATAATTTTCGCTTCATACTTAAAACCTCATGCTAAATCCTATTCTTGGAAATAAAATAAATCTTATGCCTAAAACATATTGTAAATAAGGCGCTTCAGAAAGCGAAGGAATAGGCAAATCTACTAAATCCGTTCCAGCTCCAAACGATAAAAATGCATCTCTCGTATCTCTGTAAAGAAGATGAGCACTCGATTTTGCATAATAACCTATCTCAAGTAATGAAATATCAATATAAGGTTTAACGGACCACTCTCTCGTAGGAAATAATTCTATACTCCATCCAAGCTCATAAGATATATATAAATTAAAATTTCTATGCTTTTCAGATGTTGTCTCTCCATTTAAAGCGTTTCTAGTTCTTATATTATAAACTATTGGCTCAAAACCTATTCTAAAAGTATTAACAGTTCGTCTGCTTTTACCTGAAAATATTTTTACTCCAAAAGTAATCGGTATATATGTATAAGTGGTTTCAAATGTTGAATTTCCATTAGGAATACTTGCTTTATCAGAAGAAGCTATTCCAGCGAATTTGCCTTCTGGTATAGTTAAATTAAAACTCATAGACTGAACGCCTATTCCAAATTCAAATCCTAAATTTTCTCTATATAAAAAAGTGTAAGCTATATTTGGAATATACCACATACTTCCCTTAAAATCCATATTATGAATATATTTTGAAATATTAGGAATTAAAAGATTAAGATTAAGTTTTGCAAAATTGGTTGTAACCTCATAATCATAAGTTATTGCGTTTAAAGATGCCGTTAAAAATCCAGCCCAACCGCTTGAAAAATTAATATTTATCATCTGTCTTCCTTTCATATAAGGATATTTATTAGTTTCTGAAACGGTAGATAAAGCTAATCCGTTTTTAGCATATAAATTTATAACAGATATACAAAAAAATATAATTATAAATATTTTTCTCAAATTACTCATAAATAATAAAAAATTAAATCCTCAATCCTTAAATTCTCAATTTTAACCTCTTTAAATTATATACTATTTTCAATTAAATTAAACAGTGTTAAAATAATATTCCTATCGCCAATCTCGGCAAAGGAACAAACCTAAATAAATACGAATATGAAACTCCAAAATCTACAATTGATATATCTATAAAAGCCCTAACTCCGCTATTTATTCCCAAATTCCTTGAAATATCTATTCTAAAACCCATTTCAAAAGCCGTATGAAAATCAAATAAAATATCATTTTTATTTTTAATTATTAAGCCGTTTTCGTATTTGTTGCCTTTAGTTATCAATATCGTAGCTCCAATTTTAGGAAGAATAAAAAATCCCGAAGCTCTATTTTTTTTATTAAAATAAAATCTTAATCCAAACGATAAAGGAATTCCATAAGTTTCGCCAAAATAATGCGAAGTAAAATCTTCATTTGCATAATAAGTATTCATAATATAAAATCCTAATGTAGCGTCTAAATCTAATTTTGGCAAAATTCTATAAGTATAGGTTAATCGTAATCCGAATTTACCGTTTAAAGTTTGTTTAGGTGAATTTTCAGGTTGTTTAAAAATCGAATTAACTAATAAAGGAGCGGTAAACATAGAAAATATTGTAGTTCCAAAATCAATGCCTAAAGAATGTTTATGCGAATTTGAAGAATCCTCATAATTATTTTTATTATTATTTTTATTATTAGTTTGATTATTATTTGAAATTATAAAATTAGTTTTTTCGGGTTCTAACGGAATTATATCTATCAAATTATAATCCATTATAAAATTTTCTGTTGTAGGAATATTCAATTGTTCGCTTATTTCTTCAATCTGTTCCGTATTTTCAGTTTCTTCTAATTGTTCAGAATCTTCTATCTCTTCTCTTTCTATTATATTTGTTATATTTTTATCGGGCTGAATATTTGTCCGTTCAATATATATATTGGGATATATATATTGAGCAAAAGAGACGCAATTTAATATAAATAAAATCAATAATACAAATTTTTTATTTATCATAAAACCCCGTTAATTAAAACCTTATTGTAAATCCAAATCTTGGAAATATTGATATTCTCAAAGAAGTTATAAAATCTACATAAATCGGAAATGTTTCCCAAGCAGGAAGAAGACTATTAACATCGATTAATCCGCTTCCAAAATATGAAATTCCTTCTTTAACATCTCCGTAAATTCCTTTATTAATAGTTCTAACATAATAACCGATTTCAAATAAAGAAAAATCTATAGAAGGTTTTACTCTCCAATTTTTCTTTGGAAATAAATTTATACTCCAACCCAATTCATAAGAAATATATAAAGCCGTATCGGTAGTCTCTCTTTTAGTTCTAATTCCCGTGACTCCGTTTACTGTTTCTATTTTAGAAATTATCGATTCTATTCCAAATCTGAAAGTATTTATAATATTATAGTTCATTCCTAACAAAACTTTTAATCCTATATGAACAGGAATATAAACGAAAGAAGCTCTAAAAGTAGTGTCGCCTCCAATGGCTCCGCCAAGTTGTTCGAGTCCGCTTCCGTTTATGTTTCCGATTTTATCCATTAAAAAAGCGTTTACATTTTCTTTAGTAATATTTAAAGAATATGTTATCGATTGAGCCGATATTCCCGCTTCGAGTCCTACTCTTCTTGTAAATAAAAAAGTATAGGAAATACTAGGCACATACCAAAAACTGCCTTTTATGTCTATATATTCAAGGAATTCTGAAATACCTTGAATATTAATTTTGGATAAACCCGCAAAAGTTTCAATATTTTTTACAACGCTATTTATAAGATTTGGAAATATAACCGAATAATTAGGCAATATTGCGGAATGAGGAGGCAATAAATTAACGCTTATTAATTGTCTTTCTTTTGAAAATTTTCTAGCTAAAATCTCATTTGTAGAAAAATCGTCAGAGAAAAAATTATTTAAATTAGTTTTAGAAAATGCCGTTAAATATATAAAGAAATTTATAATTAAGATATAAAGAATTATCTTAAATACGAAATTATCTTTTACAAATCTACACATTTTATATTTACCATTTTATTTTGAAAAATATACTATTATTATATTTCGACATAACGATATTTAAAAATTAATTATATATACATATTTTTTAGATTATTTATATAAATTAAAATTACTAAAAGTTATTTAGGCTTTGTTTTATCAACAATTTATTATAAGACGGGGGCGATTATTCTGCAAGCGGAATTTCTTAATCTCACAAGAACGGGCTGTTTTGAATATTCTTCCAATGTTATTTTATGAGAGTTTAAAATATCTTCTTTAAATATCGCTTCAAATTTTTTTGAAATTTCCGAATCGTAAATAACGGCGTTCATTTCATAATGCAAATAAAAACTTCTAACATCCATATTACAAGTTCCGCATGAAACTATACTTCCGTCTATAGCGCAAAATTTACTATGCAAGAAGCCTTTTTTATATAAATAAATATTAACTCCCGCTTTAAGCAGAGTTTCAAAATAAGTTTGAGCTACCCACCAAGCTAATAGTTTATCGGGATTTCCCGTTATCATTAAATTAACATTAACGCCCGATAAAGACGCGTTTTCTAAAATCTGTAAAAATCCATCGTCTGGAACAAAATAAGGACTTTCTATATAAACGCTTTCTTTTGCCTCTTCTATCATTTTAGAATAAACTTTTTGAATAGTATCCCATTTTGAATCTGGACCTGAAGAGAGAATTTGAACGGGTAGATATTTTTCGGTTATCGATTGAGGAAATAAATTTTTCATTTCATTTAAATATTTATCGTCAAGTTTACTTTCTAAAACATAATCTAAATCTTTTCCTCCCGCGTTATGCCAATCGCAAATAAAAATATTTTGAATTAAATTACAAGAATCTCCCGAAATTCTTAAATGAACATCGCGCCAAGAAGAAAATCTTTTTCCGCCGTCAATATATTCCTGTCCTAAATTCATGCCTCCCATATACGAAACGACTCCGTCAACGACTACGATTTTTCTATGATTTCTATAATTAACGAATCTCGTCCAAAATATTGAAAAAGGGTCATGATAATATAAAAACTTTATTTTGTTTCTTTTAAGCTCTCTTCTATATTTTCTACTTATTCTTAACATTGAGCCGACTCCGTCAAATATTAATCTGACTTCAACTCCTTCTTTCGCTTTCTTTATTAGAATATCTTTTATTTTTTTTCCTAGTTTATCGCTTCGCCAAATAAAATATTCCATGTGTATTGTTTTTTCGGCTAATTTTAAATCATTAATTATATTATTAAAAAGCTCTTCGCCATTATCAAATATAGAAATTTCATTTTGAACTGTTATAGGAGAGTATCCGCTTTTTATTGCAAGTTTAACTAAATTTTCATTTTTACCGTAAAGCCCTTCCATACTATTCATTATTTTTATTTGCTCTTCAAGCAATGGGGAAAAATGACGCTTTAGCAAATCTTCGGGCAATTTTGCAGAAAGTTTCTTTTTAGACTTTTTCCAATTCATTCCTAAAAAAATATAAAATATAGCGCCAATATAAGGCAGAAAAACTAAAACCGTAAGCCAAGCTATAAAAGAATATGGAGGCTTATTTTCAAGAAGCATTTTTATTGCAATAAAAATTACATAGAAAAAAAATATTATAGTTAATATATAAAAAAACATATCAATTAACCTCTATAAAATATAAATTTAAATATATCATAATTAATCTTTATATACTCTTTTAACTCTCTCGCCAATATTTGTCAAAATCTCATACGAAATAGTTTCAGATTTTTTAGCCATATTTTCGGCGTTAAGTTCTTTATCGTTTCCAAATATTAAAACATCGTCTTCAATATTTATTTTGTCGTCAAATATTTCAATAATCATTAAATCCATGCATATTCTTCCGCGAACAGGATAATATTTATTTTTAATTTTTACATTCCAATTATTTGATAATTTTCTCGGAATTCCATCCGCATAACCGATTGGAATTAAAGCTATTTTTGTATCTTTGTCGGCTTTGAAAGTCATACCATAAGAAACCGACTCGCCTTTTTTTAGGCTTTTTATTAAAACTATTTTAGATTTAACTTCCATAACGGGTTTTATTTTTAAATTCGTTTCTATTTGCGGATAACCATATAAAATAATTCCCGCTCTAACCATATTAAAATAAGATTCTTTATAAGATAATATCGCTGCAGAGTTTGCGCTATGAATTATATTAAGTTTTATATTATTTTCTTTTAAGTTATTTACAACTTCGTTAAAAGTTATTATTTGTTTTTTTGTAAAATTTATAGATTCTTCGTCATTCATATCGGCGGATGCATAATGCGTGCTTATTCCTTCTAAAATTAAATTTTTATAAGATAAAACTTTTTTAGCCAAATTTAAAGCCTCTTCGGGTTTAGCGCCAATTCTATTTAATCCCGTATCTATTTTTATATATACATTTAATTTCAAAGAATCTTTAAATCTTTCCATATAATTATCATAATAAGGCAGAAAATCGGCATTGCTTATAGTCGGACTTAAATTATAATTACAAATTTCTTCAAACTCCGATTTGAAATGTTGAAATAAAACTATAATAGGAATTTTAACTCCGCTTTTTCTTATTTTTATACCTTCTTCGACTGTGGCGACTCCGATAGCGTCAACTTTGAATTTTTCAGAGGCTTTCGCTATTTCAATTATTCCATGCCCATAAGCGTTAGCTTTTAATATATTAAGAATTTTAGTTTTTTTAACAATAGAAGATATTATATTTATATTATTTTTCAAAACGGATAAATCAATTTCGGCAATAGTATAATTCGACATAGTTAAACCTTAATAAAATATTCAAATATATTATAATAATTTATAATTATTATCAATAGTAATATTAAATAAAATATATAAATTTATTAATAAAATGATATTGACTTTAAATTTAATTAAATATACTATATGTAGTAATTAATAAAACAAAAAGAGGTAAAATTATGAGAAGAATAACAATTATTTACATTTCATTATTTATTTTATTTTTAATTGGATGTGGCAAAAGCGCAAATAAAAATTATATATTTGCAACGGGAGGAACGAGCGGAACTTATTATTCTTTTGGAGGAGTTATTGCAAATCTATGGAATAATAATATTGAAGGCGTTAATGTTACCGCGCAATCTACGGGAGCTTCAGCCGAAAATTTAAGATTGATAAACAGAGGCGAAGCGGATTTTGCATTTGTTCAAAACGATGTTATGGATTATGCATATAACGGAACGGATATGTTTGAAGGCGAAGTTTTAAGCAATTTTTCAGCTATACTTACTTTATATCCCGAAGTCGTTCAAATAGCCGCCACAAAATCGAGCGGAATTAAAAGCATAGCGGATTTTAAGGGAAAGAGAATTTCTGTTGGAGATGCGGGAAGCGGAACGGAATTTAACGCTAAACAAATATTAGAATCTTACGGTTTAACTTTTAACGATATTAGAAAATCAAATCTTTCATTTAAAGAATCGAGCGATGGACTTCAAAACGGCACTTTGGACGCTTGCTTTATAGTCGCGGGAATTCCTAACGCGGCTTTGCAGGAATTATCTTTATCTACCGATATAGTTTTAGTTCCTATAGGAGATATGCAAATAAGAGAAATAACATCTCAATATAAATATTATACAGAAGTAAATATTCCGTCAAATACTTACAATGGAGTAAATGTAGACACTAAAGCCGTAGCGGTTAAAGCGACTATAGCGGTTAATAATAATATTCCTAAAGAAGATGTTTATAATATGATAAAAACATTATTCGATAAACAAGCCAATTTATCCGCAGCTCATGCAAAAGGAAAAGAACTTAATATAAATGACGCTCCAAAAGGAATTTCCATTCCATTTCATTCTGGAGCTGTGAAATATTATGAAGAATTAGGAATTTATGTTAAATAAAAATAATTTATATATAATTAGGTTAATGATATAGTTATGAAAAAAATTATTGTATTATTAGCCTTAATTATAATATTATTTATTCCAATATTTCCTAAATTATTGATAAATAATAAAATATTTAATATAGAAAAGAAAGAGTTTATAATTTCATATACTCATTCCGTAAATAGAGGACGAGTTAGAGATTATTATATTATTAAAAATAAATATATTATTCTTTCAAAAACAAGATTTATGTCTTATGGAGCGGGAATTCCCGAACCCGAAAAGAGACAAAAATTTATAGAAACAGAAGATTATATTGAAATAAGCGATATTAATAGAAAAATTGATAATTTATATTTATTTGTAGGAACTATCGCCAATCATAAAATAGAAATTGACGAAAAGAAAATAGAATTAAAAGAAATATTTAAACCGCAAGAGAATATAAAGATAGAATATAAAATTTTATCTATATTTGAATATATAAAATTATTAATATTAAATAAATTGGAGGACAAATGAGTAAAGAAAATCATCATATTCATATTTTAAGCGCGGAAGAAATAGATAATTATATGAGCAAATATGATAGCGAATCGAGATATAGAAGATATAAAGATTGGAAAAAATATTTAATTATAATAATATCCGCTATATTTTGTTTATTTCAATTATATTCTATACTTTCGGGAAGAATAACGGCGCAAGTTTTGAGAGCTACGCATTTGGCTTTTGTAATGCTTCTTGCTTATTTATTATTTCCAATGAAAAAAGATATGCCGAAAGATAAACTTCCATTTTATGATATTATACTTGCTATAGTCGGAGCGGCTGCATGGAGTTATATTGTAATTAATTTTGAATCTTTAGTTAGAAGAGCGGGAATATATACGACTTTAGATATTTTTGTGGGAATAGTCGGAATATTAATATTATTTGAAGCTTGCAGAAGAATAGTCGGACTTCCAATTTTAATAATTTCTTTAATATTTATAATTTACGCTTTATTTGGAGCTTATGCGCCGGGATTTTTAAATCATAGAGGATATTCTTATCAAAGACTCGTATCTCATTTATTTTATAATACCGAAGGAATAATGGGAACGCCAATAGGAGCTTCGGCGACATTTATATTTTTATTTATATTTTTTGGAGCTTTGCTTGATAAAACGGGGATAGGACAATTTTTTATAGATATTTGTAACGCTATCGCGGGCGGTTTTGACGGAGGTCCCGCGAAAGTTGCCGTTTTAACGAGCGCAATGTTTGGAACAGTTTCGGGAAGTTCTGTTTCAAATACGGTTGGCACGGGAAGTTTTACAATACCAATGATGAAATCTCTTGGTTATCGTTCGGAGTTTGCAGGCGCAGTCGAGGCTTCGGCTTCTACGGGCGGACAGATTATGCCGCCTATAATGGGAGCTGCAAGTTTTTTAATGGCGGATAGTTTAGGAATTCCTTATATGGAAGTCGCGAAAGCGGCGATTATTCCCGCGATTTTATATTTTACGGGAATTTTTATAATGGTTCATCTTGAAGCAAAAAAGACGGGACTTAAAGGTTTGTCGAAAGAATCTCTTCCAAAATTTGGCGAACTTCTTCTTAAAAGAGGTTATTTAATAATTCCTTTATTAACTATAATAATATTTTTTATTCTTGGAAAAACCGCGATATATGCGGGATTAATGGGAATAATATCTGCAGTTTTTGTCGCTATAATAAACGATATTATTGATATTTTACAAAAAAGAAAAATCAGCTTCGGATTTAACGATATTGTAGATGTTATTTGTAATGCTGCAAGAAATATAATAAGCGTCGCTATTGCCTGCGCTATGGCGGGAATAGTAATAGGCGTCATAACTCTTACGGGATTAGGCTTAAAAGTCGGCGCGGGATTAGTTTCAATATCGGGAGGAATTTCTATTTTATTATTAATATTAACTATGATTAGCTCAATAATACTTGGCATGGGAGTTCCTACGACTGCAAATTATTTGATAACTTCAACTATTGCCGCTGGAGCTATAATAAGTTTAGGATTTAAACCTTTAGCGGCGCATATGTTTGTATTTTATTTTGGAATAATCGCAGATGTAACGCCTCCCGTTGCTTTGGCTGCTATGGCGGGAGCCGCTATAGCGAAATCCGACCCTTTTAAAACGGGACTTGAAGCGAGTAAATTGGCTATTGGAGCTTTTATAATTCCTTATATATTTATATTCAATCCCGCTATGCTTATGTTAGATACAAATTTAGTTGAAGTTATACAAATAATAATAACCTCTATTATAGGAATGTTTGGAGTAGCTTCTTGTTTGGAAGGATATGTATTTAGAAAATGTCTTTGGATTGAAAGAGTATTATTCATAACCGCTGGATTACTACTAATATATCCTGGCTCAATTACCGATATAATCGGTTTAGCTACGATAATAATTTTAGTTTTGATTCAAATATTTACGAGAAAGAAAAATAAAACCGCTATAGTTAATTAAAATATTTATTAAAAAATTATTTTTAAAAATAAAATTAGAAATAAAAAAGGAACGGCAAATATGCCATTCCTATGCATAAAAATTTATTTTAAGAAGTTTATCTATAGTATCTTATTCTATTTATTTGCTCTCTTTGTTCTGCAGTTAATACATTAAATATTGAAACTTCTTTTTCTATTCTTAAATAGTCAATTTCTTTTTCAATATCTTTTCTTTGATTGATTAAATCTTTTATTGTTTTTAAATCTATATCCGCTTTTTCTCTTTCAAGCTCAAATTTATAATCGACTCCTTTCTTTCTGTATTCGGCTTCTCTTATTTTGTTTTCATAATCGTAATTAGTTTTATTTATATCGTTTATTTGCTGTTCGCTTAAATTTATTCCTGCCATTCTGCATAATCCGTAAATATCGCCGCAAGGCATTTTTCTATGTCTATGAGTCGGAGGCATTGGCGCATAACCGTTTTCAGTTTGAGGAGTTGGCGGTTGAGCAAATACGCTTGATACTACTAACATACTTAAAATAATTGTGGTTAAAAATTTTTTAAACATTTTTATCTCCTTAATTTTTATTTTTGTTATATAATATTAGACGAATAATATTTAAAAAAGTTCCCGCTAATTATTAATTTTAATTTTTTTAAATTTTTTACTAATTTATTCTCAATAATCATACATTTAATACATATTTTTAAAAATTATTAATTGTTATTTTATAAAATCACTTGAATTTGAGTTTTTTATTGATTTATTTCTTCGGAGATGTAGGTAATCTATATAAAATAAATTTAACGGATATTCTTTAATTTAACTTTTTTAATAAAGCAATATATTGTATAAATAATTAATATTGATAAAACTATAATATGCAATATTACGCTTATATAATTTGCTATATTAAAATATTTATCCGTTCTCCAATCAACTTTTTGAAAAGATAAAAATTTGTTTAAATTTTCAAAATCGTTTGTATCGAAACCGCTAAATTGCGAATAATTTTCGTTAAAAAATATTAAGCTTCTCGGGTCGGTAAAATTAAACTTATTATCGACTATTTTAAATGGACATCCCAATTCCTTTGCCTTAAATGTCTCAAGAAAATAACCGTAAATAGGTTCGTAAGGAAATCTTGAAGAGTTTAATTTGTAAGTTCCATTTAAATAATCTTGCATATTATTAAATTCGTTTTTATCGTTAATACTATTTACTTTAAATTTGTTATGATTATTCTTTATCTCTTTATAAACATTTTTATCAAACGATATATTTAAATTTTTATAGCTAGTATTATAATTTCTTATTAATATAAATTTAAATGAAAACAATATTATTGTAATAAAAATTGAGATTAAAATTATTTTTTTATAAATAAACGCATATTTATTTTTTATATTTTTAAGCAAAAGAATAAATATAAATATTATAGGCGAAATACATACGCTCGCCATTCTTAAATGAATATTTACTCCTCTTAATTTTTTGAAAGACGAACGAATTAATCCGTCTGCAAAAAATATATCACAATATAAATAAATTAAAATTATAGTTAATATTATGTTAAATTTATTTTTATCTACAAAATTAATAAAATCTTTCTTTGAATATTTGAAAGCAAAAAATATTATAATTATAAAAATTATTAAAGGCAAAGATATATCCGCTTCCCATATTAACCGTTCAAAACCAAAACTATTTATTAGGTTAATATTGCCTATAACCAAATCTAAAATAGGATACCATATTATATTGGATATATTTTCGATAAGTAATTTTGGGTCGTTCGTATATAATCCCCAAGGTCCCCTATCTATTTTAGAACCTAAAATTAAAGAAGGTATAAATTTAGAAATCGCCATTATTATTCCAAGCATAGCCGAAATTATTATGGATACGCTTTGTAAAATAAATTTTTTATTAGGTTTGAATAAAATACAGGCTATTCCCAATAAACTAAAACATGTGAGAAAAAATATTGTTTGCATAGCTCCGCCAAATATCATAATCGAAAACGATAAAGCGCTTATAATTATCCTTATAAAAAGATTTAGTCTATCGGAAAAAGACACCAATATTATAACGGCTGTAAAAGGATGATATAAAAAAGCCCAATGCCCAACCATTATATGATGAATATAATAACCCGTGCATGAAAATAATATTGCAGCTGTTAATGATATTTCAAAAGAGCATTTTAATATGTCTTTTGCGATATAATAAAACGATATAAAACCTATAATAACAAATATAAATATTGATAATAAATAAGCATTCCAAAAAGGCATTAAATATCGTAAAAAATAAAATATAGAAAATTGGTCGTATTGAGGATTTGTATAAGATAAAGTTCCCGCTCCGAATAACGGCGAAGCAAATTCTATATTAAATATTCCGTTATTTTGAGCGTATAACAACATAGAATAGGCTCTTGGAATTATTAAAGAAAAATCATGCCCAACAAAAGGATAGCTTGAATTTATTATAAATATATATAATGCTCCAATAAATATAGCCGTAAAAATTAAAATAAATTTTTCATTTTTAGAATTAAATAATAACGAATATATTTTATCTGCAAACTTATTAATTAATAAAAGTGTCAGTAATAGTATCGTAATAGTGTATATATGTCCCGCCATATTTTTACTAGACAATATGCATAAATAAGTGGCGATAAAAATAGATAATGAAATTAATATGGGAAATATAATATTTGTCAATTTTTCAATATTATAATTTATTATTAATAAAAATAATAATAAATAAATTATTAATACAATACAACTTACGATAATACTAAATTTAATTTTTAAAACATAATTAATATTATCAATATTTTCTTCTTCAATTCCATCTAATCTTTTATCTGAAATAAAATTCCCATAAGGACTTCCATTAAATTCCATTTCGGCATTTTTCATATAATCGGGCAAATTAGATAAATTTGGATAAACGCCATAAATATCGCTATTTCTAAAAATTTTATCATAATATCTAATTCTAAAGTTATAAACATAATTTGTAATATTTTCGTTGGTGAGTAAATAATTATTCAGACTTTTTTCGTCCAATTCATTATTTACAATATTACTTAAATTATTTAAATCCAAAGTTAGCTCGATATTCAATTTGAAATTGCTTAAATATCCAATTCTGCTTTTAGAACCCAAGATTGATAAAATTATCAAGGCAATAATTGTGATAATTACAAACGAAATATAAACTATTAGAAATAATTTTTTGTTTTTCATAACTCTGTCCTTTTAGAAATAAATTTTAATATGCTAAATAAAGCATAAATATTTTGAGATTTAATTTTTGCAATAATGAATGCAGTTTTAACAGAGTAAAACTTCATGATAAATTTTATATAATTTAATAGCGTTGGTAATACATTTACTACATTTTTATAAATTACAATGCGGCGTGAAGTGAAGTGAAGTGAAGTGAAGTGAAGTGAAGTGAAGTGAAGTGAAGTGAAGTGTCACAAGCATAATTTACTACCATTTTATCTCTTTTTTAATTTTTGTTAGATTAATTTTAACATGTTAAATAAAAATGTCAATAGTAAAAAAATCAATTTTTTAATGTTGTATTACTTCGTTTCACTCTCAATGATATAGCAATTATGATGAAGATTAGTCAAATACTTTATTAGGTTCTTTTTTCTCAAAGTCGTTGTCGTGATTTATTCTATGGCAACGATTAATTTATTCTAATAATTATTATTGACAAAAAATACTATAAATAGTATAATATATCCTTAAAAAATATTAAGAGAGGATAAAAATGTCTGATTTAAATGAATTAACACTTCAGAAAACTAAAAAGGATTACTTTTTAATTAAACTTTTTATTGGTATTGCATTAGGAATAATTATAGGTATGTATTCTAATGAAGGAATAATAAATGTAATACAGTCTATAAAATATATTCTTAATCAAGTTATATCTTTTATGGTTCCTTTAATAGTTTTAGGATTTATAGCTCCAGCAATTACCAAAATGGGAGATAAAGCAAGCAAAATGTTGGGAGTTATACTTATTATAGCTTATGCTTCTTCCGTATGTGCCGCTTTATTTTCTACTATAGCTGGATATACGATTATACCTAACTTAAATATACCTTCAAATGTAGAGGGTTTAAGAAAATTACCAGAGATAATATTTAAATTAGATATAAGCCCCGTTTTTTCGGTTATAACGGCATTATTTTTGGCTATATGTGGAGGAGTTGCCGTAGTAAAAACTAAATCCGAATATTTTAAAAACTTGTTAAACGAGCTTAACGATATAATGCTATTTTTAGTTAGTAAAGTCGTAGTACCAATACTTCCCGTTTATATAGGAACAACATTTGCAACTTTATCATACGAAGGCTCTATAATAAAAAGAGTTCCCGTGTTTTTAATAGTTATATTGATAGTTATCATAGGACATTTTATTTGGCTTGCTTTATTATATTCTATAGCGGGAATAATATCTAAAAGAAATCCTTTAAGAATATTAAAGCATTACGGACCAGCATATCTTACGGCTGTAGGCACAATGTCTTCCGCTGCAACTTTACCCGTAGCTTTACAATGCGCTAATAAATCTGACGCTTTAGATAAAGATATTGTAAATTTTGCAATACCAATGGGAGCTACAATTCATTTATGCGGTTCTGTTTTAACGGAAACTTTTTTCGTAATGACTATATCAAAATTATTATACGGTTCTATTCCAAGCGTTGGAACTATGATATTGTTTTGCATATTATTAGGAATTTTCGCCGTTGGGGCGCCTGGCGTTCCAGGAGGAACCGTTGTCGCTTCTTTAGGAATTATCATATCGATTTTAGGATTTGATAATGACGGAACGGCTTTAGTTTTAGCAATTTTTGCTTTGCAAGATAGTTTTGGAACCGCTTGCAATATTACGGGAGACGGAGCTATAGCTTTAATGCTTCAAGGAATATTTAAAAAAGGACAATAAAAAATTAATAAAATACATAGAGAAAATTAAAAATGATTATATTAGAAAATGTTAGTAAAACTTTCAATACCGAAAATAATAAAAAACTTAACGCCGTAAACGATGTTTCTTTAAAAATTGAAACGGGTTCGATATACGGAATAATAGGTTTTTCGGGAGCGGGAAAATCGACTCTTGTCAGATGCATTAATCTTTTGGAGCGTCCAACTTCTGGGCATGTTTATATAGACGATGTTGAAATGACTTCTTTATCAAATAGTCAGTTAAGAGAAAAAAGAAAAAAAATAGGAATGATATTTCAGCAATTCAATTTATTTGCTTCAAGAACGGTATTTAAAAATGTCGCCTATCCATTAAGATACAGAGGCTTATCTAAAAAAGAAATTGAAAAAAAAGTTATGGCTTTGCTTGAGCTTGTCGATATAAAAGAAAAAGCTTTCGCCTATCCTTCGCAATTAAGCGGCGGACAAAAACAGAGAGTAGCGATTGCAAGAGCGCTTGCCAACGAACCAAATATACTTTTATGCGATGAAGCTACAAGCGCGCTCGACCCGCAAACTACAAGTTCTATATTAAAATTATTAAAAAAATTAAACGAAACTTTAGGGCTTACTATAGTAGTTATAACTCATGAAATGAATGTAGTTAAAGAATTATGTCATAAAGTAGCCGTTATGAATAAAGGAGTTTTAATTGAAGAAGGAAATATATTTGATGTATTTTCCGCTCCTAAAAATCAAATAACTAAAGATTTTATAGACACAACTTCAAATGTTTCAAAAATATATTCTTTAGTCGAAGAAAAAGACGAGCTTACAAAAATTAAACCAAACGAATGCATAGTTAGATTAAGATATAAAAAAGGAAATGTTGTAGAGCCTATGGTTTCGCATATTTCGAGAGTTTATAATGTTGATATTAATATTATATTTGCAAATGTCGAAGTAGTTGACGAAAGTCATTTAGGCGGTTTGGTTGTTATAATGCATGAACTTGAAAAAGACGGAATAAAAAAATCGATTTTATTTTTACAAGAAAAAAATATTGATGTGGAGGTAATATTAGATGCTAGAAATATTGACTAAATTAATTCCAAATGTTATGAACGATTTGCCAAGACTTTATAAAAGCGTAATTCAAACCTTTATAATGCTTATTCATTCGGGTTTAATATCGTTTTTTATAGGCGGTTTGCTTGGAATACTTTTGGTAGTTGCAAAAAAAGACGGAATATTAGAAAACAAATTAATATACAATATATTAAGTAATATTATTAATTTTTTTAGAGCTATTCCTTTTATTATTCTTCTTGCAATGCTCGTTCCTTTAACAAGATTAATTATGGGAACGGCAATCGGAGTAAAGGGAGCTATAGTTCCTTTAATATTTGGAACAGTGCCTTTTTTCGCAAGACAGATGGAAAGCGCATTATCCGAAGTTGATTCTGGTTTAATAGAAGCGGCTCAATCTATGGGTTCTTCTCCAATCGCTATAATTTTTAGAGTTTACTTAAAAGAAAGCATAGCGCCGATTGCAAGAGCTATTACTATAACTGCAATAAGTTTAATCGGATTAACTGCAATGGCTGGCGCAATAGGAGCTGGCGGACTTGGAGATTACGCTATTACGGCGGGATATTATAGAAATAAATTAGATATTATATATGTTTCCGTTATACTTTTAGTAATATTGGTTGGAATAATTCAAGCGATAGGAAATTTTATAGTAAAAAAATCAACGCATTAATTTAAGGAGTTTATTTTATGAATAATATAAAGACAAGAAAAATAGCTATAATCGGAGCTGGACATGTCGGCTCTCATGCAGGATATTCTTTAGCTTCTCAAGGTTTAGTTGAAAATATCGTTTATATAGATATTGATAAGAAAAAAGCTTTCTCTCAAGCGTTAGATATATTTGATTCTATAGTTTATCTTCCGCATAGAATAATTGTTAAAGACGGAGATTATAGCGATATTGACGATGCCGATATAATTGTTATTTGCGCTGGACCTTTGCCTAATATGTCTCAAACAAGAATGGATACTTTAGGCGATACTGTAGCCGTTATGAAAGATATTATTTCAAATATAAAGAAAACTAAATTTGCAGGAATAATAATAAATATATCAAATCCTGCAGATGTTATTACTCATTATATTCAAAATCAATTAAATTACGATTATAAAAAAATAATATCGACAAGCACAACTTTAGACTCGGCAAGATTAAGAAGAGCTTTATCGGAAGAATTAAATATTGACCAAAAATCAATTTATGCATATTCTCTTGGAGAGCATGGCGAAAGTCAAATGGTAGCTTGGTCAACCGTCACTATCGCAGGCAAACCTTTATTTGAATTAATAAAAGAAAAACCTGAAAAATACGGAAAACTTGACTTAAATAAAATAGCCGAAAAAGGAAAAAAAGGAGGTTGGGAAGTATTGGGAGGAAAAGGCTCAACCGAATTTGGAATCGGCGCTTCTCTTTCGGAAGTTGTAAAAGCTATAATATGCAATGAGCATAGAGTTTTGCCCGTTTCGGTTTATTTAAACGGAGAGTATGGACAAAAAGATGTTTATGCGAGCGTTCCAGCGGTTTTGGGAAAAGACGGAGTAGAAGAGATAATAGAGCTTAATATGACTGAAGAAGAAAAAAAATTATTTGATAATTCTTGCAAAATTATGAGCGAAAATTATAAATTAGCTTTGAGTATGTAATTTTTTAAATTGAAAATCTAAATAAAAAAAGAGGTAAAATTAAAATGAAAAGAATAATTATATTTTTTATATGCATAATATTATTAATATCATGCAAAGAAAAATCAACAAATAAAATTAAAGTTGGAATTATAGGAGATTCGGAAAAAGTTATTTGGCAAGAAGTTATAAATAAAGTTTCTAAAGACGGAATAAAAATAGAACTTATAACTTTTGGAGATTATCTTTTGCCTAATCAGGCTTTGAATGACGGAGATTTGGATTTAAATAATTTTCAGCATCATGCATTTTTCGACAATGAAATAAAAAATAAAGGTTATAATATAACCGCAATAGCCGATACTTGTTTGGCGGCAATGAATATTTATTCTCAAAAAATTTCTAATGTAAACGAAGTTAAAAGAGGAGATAAAATTGCAATTCCAAATGACCCTTCAAACGGTGGAAGAGCCTTAAAAGTTTTAGAAGCCGCAGGATTAATAAAACTTAAAGATAAAAGCGTAGCTAATCCAATAGTTAAAGATATAATCGATAATCCTTTAAATTTAGAGATAATTGAAGTAGACGCTGGAAGTATATATAGACTGCTTCCCGATGTCGCTTGCGCGGTTATAAATTGTAATTTTGCTTTAAGTTTCGGACTTAATCCGAGCCAAGACGCGATTTTTCAAGACAACCCTACAAATTATTCTGGAAATGGCTATATAAATATAATAGTGGCAAGAACGGAAGATAAAGACAATGAAATATTAAAAAAGATAGTAAACGCTTATCAATCGGACGAAGTAAAAGAAATTTACGCTAATGATTTTAAGGGAGCTTTAATAGCGGTTTGGTAAAGCTATAATTTATAAAAATTTAAAACTAAAAAAATAATTTTTTTAAGGAGAAAATAATGATATTAAAAAAGATTTCTATCAAGAGAGTATTATTTATATTGGTTATATTTACGGCTATATTTTTTGCCGCATGTTCCAAAAATAAGGATAGCATAACTGTAAAAATAGGATTTGTTGGAGAATCCGATATGGTTATATGGAAGCCCGTTCAGGAAAAACTTTCTAAAGAGGGAATAAATTTAGAGCTTATTTCATTTGCCGATTATATTCCTAACCAGGCGCTTAATGATGGCGAGATTGATTTGAATGCATTTCAGCATCATGCCTATTTAAATGATGAAGTATCAAATAAAGGCTACGATATAGTAGCTATAGCCGATACTTATATTTCTGCAATGAATATTTATTCTCAAAAAATCTCTAATGTAAACGAAATTAAAAGAGGAGATAAAATTGCAATTCCAAACGACCCTTCAAACAAAGGAAGAGCCTTAAAAGTATTGCAAACTGCAGGATTAATAAAACTTAAAGATAACGCCCCTGATAATCCCGAAATATCCGATATAGCTGAAAATTCTCTGGACTTGGATATAGTGGAAGTCGAGGCGGCGAGTATATATGGTTTTCTTCCAGATGTGGCATGCGCTATTATAAATTGTAGTTCTGCTTTGGATTTCGGACTTAATCCTGGAAAGGATTTTATATTTCAAGATAATCCAAGAATATATGATAATAATATGTATGTTAATTTAATAGCTGCGAGGACTGAAGATAAAGATAACGAAATATATAAAAAAATAGTTGACGCTTATCATTCGCCCGAAGTAGAAAAAGTTTATGCGGAAGATTTTAAAGGAGCTTATATAGCGGTTTGGTGAATTGAAATTTTTATTATTATAATATAAAATATTTCAATCATTTTAAAAATTAAAAAAATAAAAAACGCCAAATAAATGGCGAAGGAGAAACTAATGAAAATAAAAAAACAATTGCTTATTTCGTTGTCTATATTTGTTATATTGTCTTCGTTTATGGCTATGCTTTTTATATCATGTTCCAATGAAAATAAGGACAGTATAATCGTAAAAATAGGACATGTCGGAGAATCGGACAGAACTATATGGAAACCGATTCAAGAAAAACTTTCTAAAGAAGGAATAACCGTAGAGCTTGTTTCTTTTGCCGATTATTCTATGCCAAATCAGGCTTTGAATGACGGAGATATAGATTTGAACGCTTTTCAGCATCATGCATATTTCTATAATGAAACTAATACTAAAGGTTATAATTTGTCTATAATAGGACTTACTTTTATATCGGCAATGAATATTTATTCTCAAAAAATTTCTAATGTAAACGAAGTTAAAAGAGGAGATAAAATTGCAATTCCAAACGACCCTTCAAACGGAGGAAGAGCCTTAAAAGTTTTAGAAGCTGCGGGTTTAATAAAACTTAAAAATAACGCTCCCGATAATCCCGAAGTTTCGGATATAGGACAAAATCCTTTAAACTTGGAAATAATCGAAGTCGATGCGGGCGGAATATATAGATTGCTTCCCGATGTAGCTTGCGCGGTTATAAATTGTAATTACGCTTTAGATTTTGGATTAAATCCTGGCGAAGATTTTATATTTCAAGATAATCCAAAAATATATAACAACAATATGTATATTAATTTAATAGCTTCAAGAACGGAAGATAAAGATAATGAAATATACAAAAAAATAGCTGACGCTTATCATTCGCCCGAAGTAGAAAAAGTTTATGCGGAAGAGTTTAAGGGCGCTTATTTGCCAGCTTGGAAATAAAATAATAAAAATTTAAAATTTATATAAATAAAAAAGGAGAAATTAAAATGAAAAAAGTTTTAAACATTTTGACAATTGCATTAATTATTATTTTTGCAATCATATCATGCCAAGAAGGAAGCGATTCTTCTTCAAGCGCGAGTTATTCTAACAAAGTTATAAAAGTTGGATTTGCGGGAGATTCGGATTATCAAATTTGGAATCCTATAGTTTCAAATTTGGCAAAAGAAGGAATAACGGTAGAATTGGTTACTTTTGCAGATTATACGATACCTAATCAGGCTTTAAATGACGGCGAGATAGATTTGAACGCGTTTCAACATTATGCCTATTTTAATGACGAAGTTTCAAATAAAGGTTATAAATTAACCGCTATAGCTAACACTTATATATCGGCAATGAATATTTATTCTAAAAAGATTAAAAGCGTTAGCGAAGTTAAAAAAGGCGATAAAGTTGCAATTCCAAACGACCCTACAAATGGCGGAAGAGCATTAAAAGTTTTAGAAGCTGCGGGTTTAATAAAAGTAAAACCTGAAGCGGGCGATACTCCGAGCGTTTCCGATATAATTGAAAATCCTTTAAATTTAGATATAATCACAGTCGATGCGGGCGGAATATATAGCTTGCTTCCCGATGTAGCTTGCGCGGTTATAAATGGAAATTATGCGATAGATTTTGGATTAAATCCAGGTTCTGATTATATATTTAAAGACGACCCTGAGATTTATAGCGGAAATTCTTTCGTTAATTTAATCGCGGCAAGAACTAAAGATAAAGATAACGAATTATATAAAAAAGTTGTCGCAGCTTATCAATCTGAAACGGTTGAAGAAATCTACGCTAACAATTTTAAAGGTTCTTATTTGCCTACTTGGAAATAAGATAAAATAAAATTGCGGAGGATATAAATGAAAAATAATTTTTTAAAAATTTTAATAGTTTTAATTTTATCTTTTACCGCTTTATTATTTGTATCTTCATGTTCCAAAAAAGAAAACAGCGAAGATAATGTAGTTCGAGTAGGTTTTTATGCGGATGCTCATTATCAAATTTGGAATCCAATAGCTTCAAATTTGGCAAAAGAAGGAATAATATTAGAATTAGTTTCCTTTGCCAATACGAGAATGCCAAATCAAGCTTTAAACAACGGAGATATAGATTTGAACGCATTTCAGCATCATGCATATTTTAACGATGAAGTTAAAAATAACGGATACGATATAGTTCCGATAGCCGACACATTTATAGTGGTTATGAATATATACTCTCAAAAAATTTCAAATGTGAGCGAGCTTAAAAAAGGCGATAAAGTTGCAATTCCAAACGACCCTTCAAACGAGGGAAGAGCTTTAAAAGTTTTGGAATCTGCAGGTTTAATTAAAGTTCGTCCAGAAGTTGGAGATTCGCCTACTCTTTTAGATATAATTGAAAATCCTTTAAACTTGGATATAATATCGGTTGAGATTGGTTCTGTTCCGTCATATTTGCCTGAAGTCGCATGCGCTGTTATAAATAGTCATGTCGCTTTAGATTTTGGATTAAATCCTGGTTCGGATTATATTTTTCAAGATGACCCGACTATATATAAAGGCAATTCGTTCGTTAATTTAATAGCGGCAAGAACAAAGGATAAGGATAAAGAAGTTTTTAAAAAAATTATCAAAGCTTATAAAACCGATATGGTTAAAGAGATTTACGCTAAAAACTTTAAAGGTTCGTTTATAGCCACTTGGTAATTAAAAAAATAAGATAAAACAAAATAGGAGATAAAAAATGAAAAATAATTTTTTAAAAATTTTAATAATTTTGATTATCGCATTATTAGGAGTTTTTGCAATTATTTCATGCGAAAAATCTTCTAATAAAGAAAATAATGTCGTTAGAGTCGGTTTTTATACCGATTCTGAATATCAAATTTGGAATCCCGTAGTTTCAAATTTAGCTAAAGAGGGAATAACGGTAGAGTTAGTTTCATTCGCCAATACGAGAATGCCAAATCAAGCGTTAAACAACGGAGATATAGATTTGAACGCTTTTCAGCATCATGCATATCTCAATGACGAAGTTTCAAATTTGGGATACGATATAGTCGCTATAGCGGACACTTATATATCGGCAATGAATATTTATTCTAAAAATATTTCTAATGTTAGCGAGCTTAAAAAAGGAGATAAAGTTGCAATTCCAAACGACCCTTCAAACGAGGGAAGAGCTTTAAAAGTTTTAGAAGCTGCGGGTTTAATAAAAGTGAAACCTGAAGTTGGAGATTTGCCTAGCATTTCCGATATAATTGAAAATCCTTTAGGATTAAATATATTGGCGGTTGAGATTGGTTCTGTTCCGTCATATTTGCCCGAAGTCGCATGCGCGGTTATAAACGCCCATGTAGCTATAGATTTTGGACTTAATCCTGGAAGCGATTATATTTTTCAAGATAATCCTTCAATTTATAGCGGAAACGCTTTTGTTAATTTAATTGCCGCAAGAACGGAAGATAAAGATAAAGAAATATACAAAAAAATAATTAAGGCTTATCAATCTGAAGCGGTTGAAGAAATCTACGCTAACAATTTTAAAGGTTCTTATTTGCCTACTTGGAAATAAGATAAAAGTTTATTATAAAAAATAATATTTTTGAAGGGGCTTTTGATAAGCTCCTTTTTTATTAAAACGCTAAATTTTAGTATAAAAATATGAAAGTAATAATATTAATTTATTAGGAATTTTTTTTAATAAATAAGCGTTTTAAACTTGACAAATTAAAAATAGTTTATTATACTAATAGTATAAGATAGTTAATTTGAAGGTAAAAATATGGCAAGACTTAATATTGATAACGAAAGCGTTAAAAAATATATTTATTCAATGTCTGAAAAACTTATGAGACATTTTGATTTGGAATATCAAATAAATAAAGAAAACGAATATTTTGATTTATACGCTTTTCACCAAAATAATTTTTTCAAGTCTTTTATAACTCGTTCTACGGTTTATGAAGGCTATTCTGTTTTTGAACATGTTTTGGTTCGTTATATTAAAGAATGCTCGGACGAAGAATTGCAAAAGTTCGAGGATATGCTTGTTAGATTAACTCCCATACTTTCTAATCCGAATAAATTTCATAAAAGAAGTATTATAACGGGAGTAATTATTACTGAAAGTTCTTTAAAGCCCGAATGGGAAAAAAGAATAAGAAAATTCTTTTATAGAGCAAGTTATAAATTATTGTTTCATGGATGGTCTGAAACTCAATACGCTTTGATTTCTATAAAAGATAAAACTTTGTATCTGCCTAAAATGAGGAAAAAAGAATTAAAAGTTCTGCTTTCCGATTTTTAGTGTATATAATTTAATTTTATTTTAAAAGGAGATGAAACATGAACGCTTTCATACTTTTACTAATTGGTATAGTAGCTTTTTTTATCGCCTATATAAGCTACGGTTCTTGGTTGGCAAAGAAGTGGGGTATTGACCCTGGAAAGAAAACTCCAGCTCATACTCTAACGGACGGAAAAGATTATGTTCCGACAGACGCTAAAGTTTTACTCGGACACCACTTTTCTTCAATAGCGGGCGCAGGTCCTATTACAGGTCCTATTATCGCTATGATGTTTGGATGGCTTCCCGTTTATCTTTGGATAGTTTTGGGTTGCATATTCTTCGGCGGAGTTCATGATTACGGTTCGCTTCTTGCTTCTTTAAGACATGAAGGAAAATCAATCGGAGAGGTTATAAGAGCAAATGTTGGACAAAAAGGTAAAATAATGTTTACGCTTTACGCTTTTATAACAATTTGTTTGGTTGTAGCCGCGTTTTTAGATATTACCGCTGGAACTTTCGGCGTAAATGACGGAGACCCTAATATAAGCGCAGCCGCTGGAACGGCGTCAATGCTATTTATAATTTTGGCTCTTCTATTTGGCTTCATGGTTTATAGAAAAGGAGCGGGAGTTCTTTTGTCTACTATTGTAGGAGTTGTTTTGCTCGCTTTAGTAATTTGGCTTTCAGACAAATATCCGTTCTTGCAATTAAATAAATTCCCTTGGCAAGTAATATTAACGATTTATATTATAGCCGCTTCTTTAATGCCTGTTTGGATATTATTGCAGCCAAGAGATTATCTCTCTTCATTCTTGCTTTATGCAATGGTTATAGGCGGAGTTTTGGGTTTGATTGTAGGACGCCCAGCTATGCAAGCGCCTATGTTTACAAGCATTAACCCAAGCGTTGGAAACTATCTATTCCCTATATTATTTATTACCGTTGCCTGCGGAGCGATTTCGGGCTTCCATGCTTTGGTAAGTTCGGGAACGAGCGCGAAACAGCTTAATAGCGAAAAAGACGCTAAATTGGTTGGATACGGCGCAATGCTTATAGAAGGCGTTGTTGCAATAGTAGCTTTATTAAGCGTTGCGGCGGTTGCTAATAACGGAGAAGGTTCGCCTGCTCAAAGATTTGCAATCGGAGTTGCCACATTTATGAATTCTTTTGGAATTCCTATGGGCATAGGACAAACTTTTGTGACTTTGGCATTCGCTTCATTTGCGTTAACTTCGCTTGACAGCGCGACTCGTATCGGAAGATATTTGGTGCAAGAATTAGGCGAATATACTACTGCAGACGGTAGAGTTCATAAAACATTTTTGACTAATCCTTATATAGCTACGGCAATAACGGTTGGAGTATCGCTAGGATTTACTTTCTACGGTTATACAAGAATATGGCCAATTTTCGGTAGCGCAAATCAATTATTAGCTGGTTTATCTTTGCTCGCCGTTGCAGCTTGGATAAAGAATCGCCAAAAAAGAACATCTTGGGAAACTATTATTCCTTTAGTGTTTATGTTTGTCGTTACGCTTTCCGCTTTAGGTTTGGTTGTTTATAATAATATTAAAAAAGCAACCTTTGACGGTTATGTATTGGCAGTTATAGCTGCCGTAATGATTATATTGGCGGTTGTAGAATTATTTATTACGGGACAATGGGCAAGAGGATTGAAAGATTCTGTAAGCGACCCTAATGAAACCGTAAGAAATAAATAAAAATTAGAAATTAGGCGAAAAAAACTATACCAAATTAAGAAAATAAGCCTCGTTCATAAAGATTTTATGGGCGAGGTTTTTTTTATTATATAAATTATTAGAATTACATAATTAATTGCAAAATTTTTTATTTTATTCGTTATTGCGGAATTTTTTTTATTCGTCATTGCGAGCGTTAGCGTGGCAATCCATTTATTCGTCATTGCGAGCCGACTTGTCGGCGTGGCAATCCAGATTTAAGAAAGTTAAATTTTAAAATTTGGTTTAATTAATTAAGGAATTTTATTAAAAGTGGATTGCTTCGGATAAAGCTTAACAATGACGATTAAGTTAAGAAAAACAAAAAATTTAAATAAAGTTAAAAATTGGTGTTAAGGGAGTGAAACTCCTAATGATAAAAAATACAAAATATTAAATAAAAAATATTTACCATAAACTATAAGACTTTAAAATTAAACTGTTAATATTTTTTCTACTTTTTTACAAAAAAGCGTTATCGATAATAAGTAAAATAAAATACGCAATTTATTCTAAAATAAAATTAATTCTTTACTATCGCGCCTTTGCAAGGTCTATTAAATTTACCCGAAATTAAATTCCCGTTTTTATCCGTGTATTCTTTCCAATATGGAAAAGTTTTGCATTGAGTAGGCTTCGCTTTATGTATCAAACATTTATCGTTTTTATCTAAAAAATGACAACGATTTTCGTAATCAACTTTAATATGATAACCTAAAGAATCATCATAATCTAAATATTTGCTTATAAAAATTAAAGAAGTTATGCCAAGATATTTTGAAGCTTTCGATATATCGCTTTTATTAAAAAATACATATCCTTTTTCTTTGCAACATGTTCCGCAGCCTTTACATGAGAATACTAATATAATATTTTTCTTTTTTATATTTTTCATTTTATAATTGAATTCGCTCTGCTCTTCATTGTATTTGCAGAATTCGTTTTTCCAATACTTAAATATATTTCGGCTACTCTCATATAGTCGTTATATAAAGCCCTTCTCTCTTCCGAGTTCATCTCATCAACTCTTTTTTTTGCGCCTTCGGGAATTCTAATATCTTTATTGAAAACTAAAGAATCAGGGTCCTTAAAAATATTTTCATTCATAACATAAATTGTGGGCCATCTTCTTGCATCTCCAAGTTCGCTTGAAGCTATAGAAGTTAAAGTATCCGTCCATTTTGTTCTGTATGTGTTTCCGCCAAAATATGCATTCGTATTTTTTGCTGGTGGATTCGGTATAATCGGAGGATTAGGAATATTTGGAGTATTAGGCAAATTCGGTTTTGGGGAAGTTGCGATATTTGATTGAATAACAATATTATTTGAAAAAATCGCTTTAATATCGTTAGTTTCAATAATTTTATCGCTATTCTGTTTTGCTATATCGTTAGTTTTAGAAATTTCATTTGTAATATTTTCAGTTTCATTAGTTTGAGAAATATTTTCATTCGTATTTGTAGTAGAAGAAATTATATTATTAGTTTCGTTTTCATTTGTCGATATACTGCTATAAAAATCGTCTTCTGAAGCGTCCGTTTTATTTCCAAAAAATTGAAATCCTAAATAAGACAAACCTAATATTATTATTATAATTCCTATAATCGCAATCAATTTGTTTGATTTTTTTTGTTTTTTTGCCGAAGAATGAGCTGGAGCGGTATAAGGTTGAGCTGGTTTTCTTTCAACTTCTGGAATTCCGCTCGCTTTCATTTCTTCTTCAGTCTCTATTATTTTTATATCTTTTTTTCTTAACTCTTCTAATTTTTTACTCGAATATATGCTATAATCTTCAATCGGCGTATCTTCTTCTATCATAGCCGCATTTTCTATAGCTTCGTCCATTTCGCTTTGATTAAACTTAGAGCTTTCTATATTTCTTTTTAATTCTTCCGCTTCTATAGGACTTCTTATTATAACGGGCTTTTTAAATATATCGCTTTTGCTATAAGTATTTTTGCTAAATGTTCTATTTTCAGTTTTTATTTCTTTAGTTTCTTCTTTTTTCTTAAACTCGTTAAAAATATAATCGGCTTTTTCTACATTTTTAGCGTTTTCTTTATTTATAATAGAACTTTCCGTTGTATTTGAAACTATTTCATTTTCTTTTATCTCTTCGTCTTTTATTATCAAATGTTTTTTTACAGATACGGGTTTTGAGATATTTTTAGATTTTGCTTTTATAGCTTCTCTCAATAATTTTATTGATTCTCTCTCTTCTTTTTTTTCAATATCGTCCGTTTTTATAGGTTCTATTTTTCTTATGCTTGAAGAAACGGTTTTTTTAGGAACTTCAACGCTTTTTTTAGTTGCAGTTTTTTTAGCCGTAGTTTTTTTTATCTGCCCATCCGTTTTCTTTTTTAAACTTGCAGTTTGCTTTTTGCTCGTTTTAGATATTTCCGCAGATTTTTTTGAAGCGGAATTTTTTTTAGAAATTTCTTCGTTATTTGTTTTTTTTGTCGCCATAATTTTACTCTGTAATATTTTGTTTATTTTTTATAATTATATTTCTTATAGTATTCATTGTTTCATTATCAAATATATTATCTCTTAAATTTCCTTTTTTCAATAAATCTATAAGATATTTATTTAAATCAATATTTTTCTTTAAATTATATTTTTTAGCTATATAAATTGCATCCGACATAGATAATATAATTCTTAATTTACCTCCATCCGAAGAATATTTATCAATTAGTTTATGCGGAGCGTCTATTCCTAAACAGTTTAAATTATAGCAAACCTTGTAAAAAAGTTTATCAATCGACTGTTTAGATTTTTCTTCTCTTTTATTCTTTTTGCTTATGGTATAAAAAGCCGATAAATCTCTCGCTTCAAAATTGCATGTTTCGGAATAAAGTTTTTCTTGATAAGGCATTAAATAATGATGACTTTTCGATTTTGATTCCACTCTTATTATAAAACCTTTCTCTTCTAAAATATCGATAGATTTAACTATAGTTGCATTTCCGCCAATTCCAGCTTCGTTTAATATTTGGGAATGCGTTATTCTCGCTATTCCAAGCTCATAATCGTAATTTGAAACCAAAGTTCTATAAATCTCTTTCGCCGTAGCTTGCAATTCTTTCCATTTAGGATTTTCGGTAATACTTTTTGGAATAGAAGAACATAAAGAACTTACAGATAAAAATGTATCTTTATCTATAGTCTTTAATTGAGCTTTATTAATTATGTCTATCATATTTTCCAAAATTTATTCCCCGAATCGATTTTAGCGTTTATTTTTTTAATATATAATACAATGAATTTAAGATAAAATCAAGTTATATAAATAAAGTTATAGCTATTTAATTATACATATAAAACAAACTTTATAAACCGATAATTATGTAAAAATAATATTAAAATATAAAACTAATTAATATTCTTTTTCAAAATTGCAAAATTATTGCATCCTAATTGAAAATATTTATGTTTCTCAACTATAAAATTAGAAATTTCAGCAGCTTCAAATATATCTTTTTTATTATAATATTTTTTATGGTCTTCTATCTCAAGCCTATCAATAACATACATTTTATAAGCCAAAAATTCTAATATAGGTTTTGCTATTTTTGAAGGAACAGTTATTATTAATCTTCCGTCTTTTTTCAAAACCCTATGAATTTCTTTTAAAATATCTTCGGAATAACTTAAATGCTCCAATACCGCTAACATTGTAACCACATCAAAACTTTCATTTTCAAAAGGAAGTTCTTTTTCTAAAAACGATTCGATAGTTTCTAATTTTCAGTTTTTAATTTTGGAGGTTTAAAATCTATTCCTACGCCATAATCTATATAACTTTCTATAGACTTTAATAATTTGGCTTCCCAACCGCAACCTATATCCAATAATTTGCAATTATTATATTTTTCTATAGTCGGTTTAACCATTCTTATTCTATATTTTCTTAAAAATTTATCTAAAATAGTTTCTTTCACTTTGTATTATTAACTCCTATATTTTTATTTTCAAAAATATAAAAGTCAGTAATACGAGGATTTAAATATACTATACCAAAATAATTTATTTAAACTACAACTTGAGTTGAGTTGAGTTGAGTTGAGTTGAGTTGAGTTGAGTTGAGTTGATGCAGACATAAAAAATCCTACTTAATTATATTTATATAATAACATATTGTAAATAATTGTCAATAGTTTATTAATAAAAAAATTCGATTAATTATTTTATTTTAAATATTAATGAAAATAAATAAACTAAATTACTAAATTTTATAATTTGCTTTTATATATTCTACAGTGTTATTTATTCTATTCATACAGTCTTTTATTTTTTTCATCGGACAAGCGCAATTAATCCTTATAAAGAATTTACCTTCTTCTCCGTAAGTTATTCCGTCCATTATAGCTAACTTTCCTATATTAATTAAATATTTTTGAAAATCTTCATTAGAAATATTTAGATTAGAATAATCAATCCAAGCAAAATAAGTTCCTTCAGGCATATAGCATTTCAAATCGGGAATATTTTTATTTATATAATCTATTATATATTTAATATTATTTTCTATATATTTAAGCGCTTCATCTATCCAATAATCGCATTTATTATATGCGCTCATTAAGGAAATTATGCTTAAAATCTGGGGCGATGATAAAGAATCTATATTTTTTAAAATGTGTAAAAATTCTTCTCTGTCTTTCTTATCCCTTACTAATAAATAAGAACAACTAAGCGAAGATATATTGAAAGTTTTAGAAGCGGAAGAGCATAAAGCCATATTTTTATAATCATCTATTAAAAATATTGGATTATGTTTATTATAAACGATATCCATATGTATTTCATCGGAAATTATATATACATTATACTTTTTGCAGATATCAATTACATTTTTTAATTCGTATGAATTCCATACTTTCCCTATAGGATTATGAGGAGAACAAAATAAAAGTATTTTAGATTTTAAACATTTTTTCTCAAAATCATCAAAATCTATTTGATACCTATTATTAATTTTTTTCAATGTAGAAGTAATTATATTTCTATTATTGGCTTTTATAGTTTTAAAAAAACCATCATAAACAGGAGTAAGTATCAAAACATTATCCCCAATTTTAGACTTCATTCTAATTAAATTTGATACCGAATACATGACATTTGGACTATATAATATCCATTCTTTATTTATAGAAAAATTGAATCTTTTATTATACCATAATTTTATAGAATCCTTGAAATCATCATTATTCCATCTGCTATATCCGAATACTTTATGATTAACTCTACTTATAACAGCGTCAATTATTTCTTTAGGAACTTCAAAGTCCATATCAGATATAGTGAATGGAAGCAAGTCATCCATTCCAAATCTATCCTTTATATAGTCCCATTGGGTGCAATATGTTCCTTTTCTATTTACAATGGCATCGAAATTCATATAAAGTCCAACTTTAAATTAATCGCTATTTTTTATCAATTTGTCCAGTTTATTTTTAACGACATGAACCTGCGGACCTATAACTACTTGTAAATTATTATTATCTAATTTTATAACCGCTAAAGCCCCAGTAGCTTTTATTTCATTTTCGTCTATTAATTTTATATCTTTTACTGACATTCTAAGCCTTGTAATACAATTGTCAAGAGAAACTATATTGTCTTTTCCTCCCAAAGCTCTTAACAATCTCTCTTCATCATATCTGCCAAGTTTTATGTTGTCATTTTCGCTTATATTTTCTCTTCCCGGAGTTTTTAAATTAAATTTAAGTATGGCGAATTTAAATACAAAGTAATATACTAAAAACCATGCTATACCTACTATTGGAACTAAATACCATTTGGTTTGAATACCCTGAAGAATCCCAAAAACTATAAAATCAATTAAATTACCGTCCGTATTTCCTATAGCTACTTTAAGAATTCCCATAGTCATAAATCCTAAACCTACCATAATACAGTGAAAAATATATAAAATCGGAGATATAAACAAAAATATAAATTCAAGCGGCTCTGTAATGCCTCCTATAACGCATGCGACAATTCCAGAAGTTAATAAACCTTTAATTTTAGAGCGGTTTTCAGGTTTTGCAGTATGATAAATAGCTAAAGCTACAGCAGGCAAACCAAATAGATAAGATGGCATTTTTCCTTGAGAAAGAAATTTTGTAACATTAGGGTCTAAAATTCCGTTAGAAAATTCTTTATAAAATATAGTTAAAGCTCCAGATACCGATTCTCCGTTAACAATAGTATCTCCACCAGCGGAAGTAAATCTTATCATAGCAACTAAAATATGATGAAGTCCAAAAGGTCTCAATAAACCTTCTCCAGCTCCAAATAAGAAAGGACCGAAAGGACCAGCTTTGCCTATTAAATTCCCAATTCCTATTATTCCTTTATTTAGAGTTGGCCAAATGAAAGGTATTAATAAACTAATAACTCCCACTATAACGGAAGTCGCTATTGGAACAAATCTTGAACCTCCAAAAAAAGCTAACGCATCGGGCAATTTTATTTCATGAAACTTATCATGTATTTTAGCTACAATTATACCTATTAATACGCCTCCCAAAACTCCTATATCTATACTTTGTATTCCCATTACCATTGATTGTCCTGCATTTTTCATATCATCTGCAGATGCTAAAGAGCCGGTGGTTTTTAATAAAAAATTTATAGATAACGAACATATAACGAAACCTACGAATCCTGAAAAAGCCGCCACTCCTTTATCTCCCTTTGCCAAACCCAAAGGTATAGCCATTGCAAACATAATAGGCAAATTAGAGAATGCAAAAGAACCGATAGTAGCCATAAATTCAAATAAAACTTTAATAGCGGGAATTTTTAAAAACGGAAGTATCTCTGCAGTCACAGAACTTGAAAAAGAACTCCCCACTCCAAGCATAATACCGCATGCCGCTAATAATGAAACGGGAAGCATAAATGTTTTTCCTAAACCTTGAAAGAATTCCCAAAAATTAACTTTTTTATCCATGATTAATCTCCTATAATTTAATTAATATTTAGCTAATAATTATCATATTTTATATAAGAAAACAATATAAAAAATATTTCACTTTATTTTGAAAAAATTATTACACTTAATTATTTATAGCATTTTTTATATAGCTTATAATATCTTCGGATGTGTTTTTAACTTTTATATTTTCTACAAAATCTTTAATATCCGCTAGCTTCATTATTTCTGATATATATTCTAAATGTTCGGTTCTATTATTAACATGCATAAAAAATAATATATCAGCTTCTTCATCGTCTATTATTATAGGCGATTTTGATATAACCAAATATAAGTTTGATTTGTCTTTATTATTATTGATGTATCCTGTGCTTAACAAAAATATTTTTTTATAAATAAAAAAGTATTTGCCAAAATTTGCAACTATATTATTAAATTCAATAATGCTTTTATTGTCTAAACCGTTATATAAAAAACGATTTAAAATTTTTTCTAATGTTATAGGTTTATTAAATATAAATATATTATTTTTCTTTAATAATTTTAATATATTATAATTTTTAGATTCAAAAATATCATCGTTAATAAATTTATCAAATCTATTTTTTAGTATTTGTATTAATTGATTTTTGTTTTTATGTTTATCTATTATTAACAACAACTCTTTTAAAGAAATTTTTTTTGTAATATGGTTTTCTATTATTTTTGATATATGATAGATTTCCTCTTCTCTAAGCGGTTCATTAAGATAAGATAAGTTTTCTTCTATTGCATATTTAGTTCTGCAGAATACATCTAAATTTATTGCATTATAATCAAGAGAGTCGTATATGATAAAATTATTTTTAATCCTATAAATAGCTGGGATAAGATATTTCATAAGTTTATCTATAAGTTCTTTATTAATGCTGATATTCATAGTTTCTAATACTTTTATTAAAAATTTTTCCGATATAACCTTATTTTCATAAAACGATTCTTTATAATAATCGCTTAAAAAATATTCCATTAAATGAAGAATTTCATATTTATAATTTTTATCTATTATATTTGATAATATATTTTTAAACTTTTTGTATTCTGGCAATTTTATTAAAAAATCAGCATTATTTTTCCTGTTTATAATATTATTATTTCGTATTCTTTCCAATGTTACTATGATGTATATTGTTATTACTTTTCTGAATCTATTAGAAAATTTATATTTAAATTTATTTTCAAAACTATGAATTATAAAATTAATTTTTTTTAATATCTATTGATTTCAAATATTCTTTTAAAATTTTCTGTTCAGATTTTTCATTTGGATATATTTTATTTATAAATTCAATTTCTTCATTAATAATATCAACATGTTCAATAATATTTAAGAATTTCAAATGCCTTAGTTTCTTTTCTTTACCGCCAAGTTTTAACCTATTATCTGAAATATAGAAATATAATTCAAAATTGTTAAGATACGATTTTAAATTTTTTATATCATTTTTAATTGTAGTTCTGCTTACATTAAAATACTTTTCCAATTTGCTAATCCTCACATTATTTTTAAACAGAAAATAGAATAATATTAACTTTTTTCTTTCGCTTGGAGAAAATGTATATTCGTTTGTGTTTAATTCTTTTATAAAGTTAATTAAAATGTTATTCTCTAAATTAAGATAAATTTTACTATTTTTTATATATACCGAAGAAATAGAGCGCTTATTAAGATAATAATTTATGTTATCTATACAATATCGTATGCTTCTATCTGTAAGTTTATATTTTTTAGCTAATGAATTTATTGAAATTGCATTATTGTTTATTTGTATTAAAATATCTAAATCTATTCTACTTAAACTCATAAATTAAATTATATAGATAAATTATTATTAATCAATTCTTATAAGTAAATAAGAAAGTAAAAAATCAATGTCTTCCTTAAAGAATTAAATAATTTATAGGAATCGTTGTATAATATCAAAATAAAACAAAACCCGTAAATCTTAAAATCGCCATCCTTCTGCAACAAACGAATAATATAAAAAATTATTAAAATCATTTTTACAAATAAAATTATAATATTCATTTAGTAATATTAAAAAGCATAAGTTCAAATCTTGCCTTAAAAATATTATTAGGGACGCTTACGCTTAAAGTGTTTAAATAGGATATTTTAGATATTATATCGACTATTTCAGAAAGCGAAAATAATTTTAAAGAATTTTTCTTTTTTATTAAAATAAATGTTGGAATTTTTGTTATTTTGCTTATATCGTTTAACGCTGTTTGCGGAGGAAAAATTTTCATATAATATAAAGCGATAAAATTATTCATCATAAGAGTTAGAGAGCTTGAAGCGTCTTGGTCTAACCTATTCATTAAACTAAAGCATTTGTTTCTGTTTCTTTCAAAAACCGCATCCAAAAAGTCGAATATATTTTTATTTTTAGACACATAAGTAAAATCAATAATATCTTCAATATTCAAATATTCTTTATCGTTATAATCGCAAATTTTATCAAGTTCGGAATATAAAGAATTATAATCTAAATTTATATTATTAATTAAATATTCTATTGCATCGCTTGAAATCTTTTTTTCTTTTTTATTCATATAAGCGTTTATTAATCCCTTAAAATCTTTTTCTTCAGGCAAAGGAAAATTAATAAAATGCAAATAATTTATATTCTGCTTTTTTGAAAAATATTTATATATGGCGTCTTCTTTTAATTCGTTTTCAGTTTCAAGTATAACTATAGAAGACTTTGAAGGATTAGAACAATAATCTAAAAAATCATCTTGAAAATTATTATATTTATAAATAACTATAACTCTAATTTTAGAACCTAATGGAGGAGTGTCGGCAATTTCTAAAGGAGAATAACCTATAGCGTCATTTTTATCATAGAATATATTATAATTCATTTCGCTTTCGCCTTCGTCTTTGAAAATGGCGGAATGCATAGCGGCTATAAAAGATTTTTTAAATAATCTTTCTTTTCCCGTTAAAATATATATTCCGTATTTGAAAGGCTCTTTTATATAATTGTCTTTTAATTTTTTGAAATCCAATTCTGTTTTTATAGAAATCGCGTTTATCATAAATCAACTAAACTTTTTTACTTTATCTACAAAAACTCTTATCTCTATTTTGCATTCATCATGAGCGTTTAATTTTATTTTTTTAATAATAGCGTTAACTTTTTTATTTTTATCGTCTAATTTATGAGAAATTAAAGGAGATATAATATCAGGCACATAACCTAATTGTATGGGGTCCGAGGACCATACAGATATTGCAAATTGGTCGTAAGGATAACTTGTATCTTGTATAAGTTCTATAGGCTCATTTTCCGATAGATGTTCTATTATTTCTTTTCCATCGCTATCTTTATAATCCGCCACAAAAAAATCTATATAATTTCTTTTTGTTTTATAATCTGTATTAATTATTATTCTTCTATAACTGTCTTCTTGACTTCTTATATTAATAGTATGTTTAGTAATTTTTTTACTCTTGGTATACAAAATTAGCCCCGCAATATTTATTTTATAATAAAGAATTTTACTTTAAATCAAATTTTCTGTCAAGCGATTAAAATACTTTAAAATTAAAAATTTTATAACTTGTTAACATAAAAACTATTTTTTATACTTGACAAAATATTAAATATAATGTAAATTAACTTATAGTAAATTTTGATTATAATAAAAATAATTTAATAATTATATTTTGATTTTTAATTTAGTTTTTTAAGAAAGGAGAAAAAATGAAACGAACTTATCAGCCAAGTAAGTTACGCCGAGCTAGAAAATTTGGTTTTTTTAAGAGAATGGCAACAAAACATGGACGAGATATTCTAAAGCGTAGAAGAAGAAAAGGCAGATATAGATTAACTGCCGCAGATGAATAATATTAAACGAATAGGTAAGTGAATAGGAATAATAAATTATTAACAAATGATTTTGGAAATTTTGTTAATAAAGTTTCATCTAAAATATACTATAAAGAAAGATTGAAAAAAAGAAACGATATAGTTGTTTTCTTTGAAAATAAAGCCGATTTAAGAAAATCAGTTAATTACTTCTATACGATTTTAGGATTAAAAAATAATCGTTCCTATTCAAGATTTGCGGTTGCCGTTAAAAAAAGTAAATTAAATTCGGTAAAGAGGAATAGAGCAAAGAGAATTGTTAGGGAAATATACAGAACGGAAAAGAGTAAAATTCCAGCGGGATATGATTATTTTATTATAGTAAAGAAAATTAATTTATATTCGCTTGAGGATTGCAAAACTAATTTATTGAAGTTATTTCAGAGGTTTAAATAATGTTGAAAAAAGTAATTTTATTTTTAATTTTTTTATATCAAAAATCGATATCGCCTTATTTAAAACCTTCATGCCGATATATTCCATCTTGTTCGGAGTATGCTAAACAATCGGTTATGAAATACGGAGCTATAAAGGGGAGTTTTCTGGCAATGTTGAGATTAATAAGATGTAATCCTTTGGCAAAAAAGATATATGACCCCGTTCCGTAATGTTTTATTACGAAGGGGCTTTTTTTATTTAGGTTTAACGGAGATTTTAAGGAGCTTAATAAAGATTTATGGATAATGGAAAAAGAATGGCTATAGCGATTGGACTTTCCGCTATAATATTATTTTTATATATGTTTTATCAATCAAAAACTATTAAAACGGTTTCTACTTCTCAAAATATAAATACAAATATCGCGTTAAATCAAACTAACGATAACGAAGAAAATATAAATACGCTTTTAAATACTTCGAGTATGCAAAAAATAGATTATACAAATGGTTTAACAAAAGAATTAAATGAACAAATTAAAACTTTAGAAAACGAATATGTTATAGCAAAATTTAAAAATGGCGCTTTATTTTCTTACGAATTAAAAAATTATTATAAACAAGATATTCCTAAAGAAGCCACAAACGAAATAGTAGATATGGTTGGGCAAGTTTATCAAAATATTTATCCTTTTACTTTAACTTTTCAAAATCTCTCAAATTCAATAGCCATCCAAGAAAATCTAAATTATAATATAATCGAAACGAATAACAAAACTATAAATTATATTGCCGAAGCGGTTATAGAAAATGTTCCCGTTAGAATAAAGAAAAGTTTTGCATTCGGAGAAGACCCTTATCAATTAAAAAATACTGTTATTATAGAAAATACGGGCGATAAAGATTTGTCTATTTATTATTCATATTTTTTAGGAACGGGAATCGGACCTTATAGAACGGATAAAAATTCCGTAAGAGAAGACGCTACAAAAGCTCAATATTTAATAAAAGGAAACGGAAAATCAAAAATTCTTTTAACGGGCGATATAGTAAAAGAAAATATAATTTCAAGATTATTTGGTTCAAGAGGCTCAAAAACTAATTCAATGCGATATAATATATACGAAGGCGAAGACAAATGGGTTGCGTTAAATAATAGATATTTTGCGGTTATATCGAGTCCGCCTCAATCTAACACAACTTTTGAAACAATGACATTTTCTCGTCCTACAACTAATGAATACAGAAACGATTTTCATTTGGCAAATTTAGTTTCAAAACATATTATTAAAGCGGGAAATTCTATTACAGATAATTATTCTGTTTATATGGGACCTAAAATGCGAAGATTATTTGCAAAATATTATCTTGAAGAATCCTACGAATCTATATTTCAAGAGTCTTTTTTGGGACTTAATTTAAGACCTTTAACATATATTTTGGATATTATGCTAAACGGTTTATACAACATTACTAAAAATTACGCTTGGGCAATAATATTATTTACTCTTTTATTTAAAATTGTAACCTATCCTTTAAATCACGCTTCTTATAAATCAATGAGAAGGATGCAACTTGTTAATCCGAAAATAGAGAGAATAAGAGAACAATATAAAGATAATCCAGAAAAATTGAATGTGGAAATAATGGCAATTTATAAGAAAGAAAAAATTAATCCTTTGGGCGGATGTTTGCCTATGCTTTTGCCTTTTCCTCTTCTTATAGCTTTTTTCTATTTGATGCAGTCAATGGTAGAATTAAGAAATACGCCTTTTTTATGGATAACGGATTTGTCATCTCCCGATAAATTATTTGTGTTTCCTTCGGGAGTTCCAATATTAGGAGGACTTAATTTTAATTTCTTTCCTATACTTATGGCAATAACGAGCTATTTAAGTATGAAACTTCAGCCGTCTTCAAACGCGGGAGCTTCGGGTTCTGCGGCGACTCAAATGAAAATGATGACGACTATATTTCCTCTTATGATGCTTTTATTGTTTTATAATTTTGCAAGCGGATTAGCATTATATTGGACGGCTCAAAATATATTTGCCGTAGCTCAACAATTTATTACGGCAAAGTTATTGAATAAAAATGAAAATAATATTATTGAAGGAGAAAAAGAAAAGAAATCAAGCAAAACAAAAAATAAGAAAAAAATAAAAAAATAAAAAATTATAATTATTTAAGGAGGTAATTATGTTAGTAAAAGAATTTAGCGGTAAGTCGGAAAAAGACGCTATAAGCAAAGCGCTTGAAGAGTTAAATCTTACGGAAGAACAAATTAGAATCGAGGTTGTCGAAAAAGGAAAGCGCAATCTATTTGGAATAGGCGAAGAATTGCCTACCGTAATAAGAGTTTATTATGAAGAAATATCTGAAAATCTTGGGGAGTTCAAATCTATTATAGCTGACATATTAAAATATATGGGAATCAACGGCGAGATAAACGCTAAAGAAGAAAGCGGAAATAAAATATATATAAATATCTCTACTGAAGATTCTGGAGTGCTTATAGGAAAAAAAGGCGCTACTTTAGAGGCTTTACAATTTTTAATTTCGTTAATTGTTTCTAAAAATTTTAATGACGGCAATGAAAGACATGTTATATTGGATGTGGACGGATATAGAGAAAGGCGAGAAGAAACCTTAAAACATATGGCGCGTCAAGCGGCTCAACAAGCTAAAAAAACAAGAAGAGCGGTTATATTAGAGCCTATGTCTCCTTATGAAAGAAGAATCATACATGTTGAATTGCAAAAAGACCAGGATGTTGAAACTAAAAGCGATGGAGAACCGCCATACAGAAGAGTAAAAGTTTTTTCTAAAAACGCCAACTTCAATAATAGAAGATATAATAACAATAATAATAGAAACAGAAACTCTTATAAACCGCATTACAAGAATAAATAATTTGACTTAAAAATCCGTAATAAATTTTGATTTTAAAATTTTAATCTTAATTTATTACGGATTAAATTTTATCTATTAAAAGCCTTAAATCTTTTTCGTTTATTATTATATTCGCTTCTTTTTTTAAAATTTCTTTAGAGCAGAAAGCGACTCTATTTTTCGCATACTTAAACATACTCAAATCGTTAGCTCCATCTCCTATAACAAGAGTGTCGTTATAAGAAATATTAAGCAATTTTTGTAAAGCCAAAAGCATATTTCCTTTACTGTCTGAAAACATCATCTCTCCTCCGACTTTTCCCGTTAGAATATTATTCTTTGTATGGAATATATTTGAAAATTCTCCGTCTAATTTTAATTTTTCGACAAATATTAAAGTAGCGTTTTTAAATCCACCGGAAAAACAAACGCATTTATAATTTTTATTTTTTAATTCTTTTATAGTTTCTTTTGCTCCGTTCATAATCGGAAGAGATTCGCATATTTCATTTACTTTTTTTAATTTCATTCCTTCAAGCAAAGCGACTCTCGAAATTAAACTTTCAAAAAAATCAATTTCTCCTTTCATTCCTTTTTCTGTAATTTCTTTTATTTCTTTATAATATTCGGTTTCTTTTGCTATTATGTCTAAAGTCTCTCCATCCATTAGAGTGGAGTCAAAATCGAAAACGGCTAATTTCATTTTAAAATAATTCCTTAAAATTATTATACATTTAATTTAATGCACTTCGGATTATGAACTCCTTCTATTTTAGATATTTTATTTAACATCTCTTCGCTTAAAGCCGTGTCGATATCTATAACCATTATTGACATATCGCTTCCTTTAATATTTTGCGAAACATTCATTGAGCCTATATTAATATTCTCTTCGCATAAAGTATTTGCAACTTTCGCAACCATAGCGACTTGATTTATATGCGGAACTATAAGAATATGCTCGTTTGGTTTTATTATAACATCATAATCGTTTAATTTTACTATTCTTGCAATATTTTTTGCTATTAAAGAAACGGATACGCTATTAGTTTCAATATCGGTTGTCATTTTAACTTTTAATAAACTTGTAAAACTTGAAGGCGCTTCAGATTTTATAATTTTTATTTCAATTCCTCTTTGCTTTGCTAAAAAAGGAGCGTTTACATAATTGACATCATGAAATATAGAAGATAAAGCGCCTTTTAATATAGCGACTTCCAAAGGCTCGATATCTAATTTTATAAGCTCTCCATACGCCGTTATTTCAAACGATTTTATTTTTCCTTTTGATATCTGCCCTATAATCTCGCCTGCATTTTCAGAAATATTCATATAATCTTTAACAGGCTCTAATTTTTCAGGATTAAGAGAAGGAATATTAACCGCAGAATCTGTATAACCTCCCGATAAAACTTTTTTAATTTGAGAAGCGACATCTAAAGCTACATTAATTTGAGCTTCTTTAGTGCTTGCGCCAAGGTGAGGGGTTAGAATTATATTATTACCGTTATAATTAATCAAAGGACAAGTTTCAATTTTCGGCTCATTTTCGTAAACATCAATCGCCGCCGCAGAAATTTGTCCGTTTTCCAAAGCCTCTTTTAAGTCGTTTTCATTAACCAAACCGCCTCTCGAACAGTTGATTATTATAGCGCCTTTTTTCATTTTATTTATATTTTCTTTATTTATTATGTTAATCGTGTCGGAAGTTTTCGGTATATGAATAGAAAGATAATCAAGAGTCTTCAAAAAATTATCTAAAGAGGTTTCGTATAAAGCGCATGCCTTATTAACCGTTTCCTCATTTGCAAAAGGGTCGTAAACTATAACTTTCATTCCGATTGACAAAGCGATATTTACCACTTTTCTTCCTATTCTTCCAAATCCCATTACTCCTAAAGTTTTTCCAAAAAGTTCAGTTCCCGTGAAAGCGTCTCTATTCCATTTTCCTTCTTTAGTGGATTGAGAAGCTGGGACAATATTTCTTGAAATTGCAAGCATTAAAGCTATGGTATGCTCCGATGCGGCTATCGTGTTTCCGTCAGGCGAGTTTACTACAATTATTCCTTTTTCGGTTGCAGAATTAACATCGATATTGTCGACTCCCACTCCCGCTCTTCCTATTATTTTTAATTTTTTTCCCGCTTCGATTATATTTCTGTTTACTTTAGTTTGGCTTCTAACCATTAAAGCGTCATATTCGCCGATTATTTTTATTATCTCATCTTCGCTCATAGTCGGAAGAAAAACCGCTTCGGCAGTCTCGGATATTATATCCTTTACGCATTTGTTTATATTATCTGTTATTAATACTTTCATTTAATAATTCTCCGTTTTGAACATTTTTTATATTAATTATTTTTTAATTATTTTAGCCCCTATTAAAATTTTTTTAAATTCGCTAAAAATATCAACCCCTATATCAAGATTTATTTTAAATTTGTCATTTGCTATTTGTATTTCTTTTTCCCCGCTATGACAAATTACAATCTTTTTATTTATTTTAAAATGCGATTTAATTTTATATTTCCAATGATATTGTTCATCATCACTTTCATATTCACTTACTTCTAAATTTAATTCTTTGCAATACAAATAAAAACCATAATCCAATAAATCTCTGACATTCTTTTTATTCATTATGCCAGGTAATAATTCTACCTTATCATCCCATAATCTAATTCTACGAAATCGAAATTCAAACAAACCTTTTTGTTTTATTAAAAGATATTCCCACCAACTTTTTTTGGATAAGTCAGTTTTTTCTATCATACATTGCATTTTTTTTATTAAATCAGAATTTTCTAATTCTATTAAAGAATCTAAAAATATTTTAAAATAAGGCATTTTTTCATTATTTTTTATACCGCTTAAAATCCAATTCCATGCTTCTCGGTCCCTATAATTCTCATTTGGATAATTTCCATAAAAATAATTTTTTGCATAAAAACCATATCTTCCTATACTCATAAATGCCCTTTGAAAAATAGGCAAATTATAACTATTTAGAAATTTTTTATCTAATATTTGCATTGTAAGATTCGCATATTTTGTAAATTTCTCCAAATTTGGATTTTTATATTTAGATATATAACCAGACTGTTTTTCATTTTTCTCATAAAAATCAGAATTATCGTAACTTTTTAACTCAAATTTATCATCACAAAAATCAAGCAAAAAATCAATCCAACCTACTAATATATTATGTTCGCTTGTATTATTAATTACTTCTTCCCAATTTTTACCACCATTACGACTTTCTAAAATTAATCCTGCTTTTCTAACCTCTAAATTATACATATTTGAAAAAGTTTCATAGTATGGGTGTTCTATTAAATATTCGTAAATATTTTTTGAACCTTTAGAAAGGTATTCAAATAAAGAATAAAAAGATTTAATATATGATTCGCTATCTGACCTATTATTTTCTATAAAATGTTTACAAACTCTTAAATAATCATTTAATGCATCTTTATTAATTTTTTCTATTTCATTATTTTCTTTAACATAAAAAAGTATAGAATAAAAATGGCAGATATTTTGGTAGGTCAATGTTTCATCAAAAAAGCTTGAGTCTTTTATTTTTGGATGTTCAAAAAAATGAAAAAACTGTATAGTTCTATCTAACAATTTAATATTATCTAAATTTTGTAGAGGTTCATAAAATCTATCAATAGCTATATTAGAATTATTTATATAATTTTCTAATTTTTTTGAATATTCCGAACTATTTTGTATTTGAAAAAATATTGTCGAATAATGTAAAAAATTATGTCCCCTATCATCAAATTTATCGGCATTTTTAGAATCAAAGAAATAATCGCTCCAATCAGTATCTATACTTGTTAAGAGTTCTCTATCTTGAGATATTTCCGAATCCTGTTCTATAAATGCTTTAAGATTTTCATACAAACTTAATTGCTTTCCCCTAGCGTTCATTTTAATATAAAGGTCATCTCCCAACTTAAAAATACCCATATTAAATATATTAAAAGTAATTTTATCTAAATTTAAAATAAATTTATTTACATCTTTTCCTTTAGTTCTATCAAAAATTAAATCCAACATATTAAGCATTGCTTTTATAGTAGGGTCATTTCTTAAATTTTCATCTTTTTCAAATTCACCGCTCATATCAATAATTGCTTTACTCGGTTTTTTAGTAATATCAAAGTCTTTATTTAATAGATTTTTACAAAAATTAGAAGAACTTTTTCTAGTCTTATAAGAAAAATTTTTTAACCACTTTTTTATTTCATCTAACTTACCAGATTTTTTATAAAGATAAAAATGCAATAACCATAATGTCGTAATTCTTTGTTGCCCGTCAATAAGTAAAAACTTATTATTTTTTTCATTTCCATATATAAAATCTATATGTAGCACTTTATCTCCATTACTATCTAATACATTAAATATTGCGTCTAAAAATTCATTGGCAATTTTTACTTGTGATTTTCTACCTTGAGCATAATCTCTTTGTAGCATAGGTATTTCTATATTATGCTCTTGCAATAATTCCATTAAATTTTTTATTTCCATATTTTCCCCATTTTTAATTATATTTATTTAAATACTTTTTTATATTTTCTAAATAATCCTCTTGGTCTTTCTTTGTAAATACATCTGGATTATCTTTTGAATTAGAAAATTCTTTATTAAAAACCTTTTTAGTCGCTATCGGTATAAGTTTATCCTCTTCGCCTAATTTTTGTATCTCTTTTCTTTTCTTGCTAAAAATATGATTGCCTATTCTACTATTTGAAGATTTATCAAGAAGAGTTAAATTCTGAATACTATTAAGCAATGGGTCATTTATAAAAGATTCGTCTATGGCATTAAATAAATCTTTATTGAATTCATTATTTTTTAAAGCGGCTTCTATATTTTGATAAGCTTCTTCGTTATTATCTAAATATTCTTTAACCTCGATTAACCATTTTTTTACTTTTTCATTATCGTTTTTCTTTATTTCATCTTCTATACTTCTTGAATTTTGGGCATAAATATGTTCTAAACTCCATTGTTCAAGTTGAAAACGATTAAACTTAAAATATTCATTAGAATCTTCTTGCGAAATAAGATATTCAAGATTAAATAATAAAAGAATATTTATAATTTTATCTCTATCTTTGCCATAATGCAATTCATCTATATTTTGAATATAATTTGAAATTTTTGATTTAATTCTGTTAAAAAGTATATCTCTAAATCTATTTTTATCTTTATTTTCTAACCAAAATTTATAAATGTCAAAAATATTTTCTCCACTTAATATTAAATATCCAATATAATGAAAAATTTCTCTATCGATTTTTCCCACTCCTTTAAAAGAAAAACTTTCTAAAGTATTTACACTACTTATAAATTCTTCCCATTTTTTATCGATTGTTTTATCCTTATAATATTTATAAAAATAATCAAACAATTTTTCATTACTTGGAACTATAGCTTTTAAATAAGATTCAACCCGCAAAATATCGTCTTTTATTACAGGTTTACCAAATTCATTATACATAAGATTTTTTTCATTAATTTTATTTAAAACACAATACCTAAAATCATTATCTTCTCTAGCTTTTATTTCCGCTTCATACCATGCTTCTGCTCTTTCTTTTAGCTCGTCTTCTTCAATATATTCATTTTCAGCCAAGAATAAGGCTTTAATATTCTCTGCTTCTAAAAGAGGAATTTTACCTATATTAAGCCTAATAAATACTTCATTTTCTTTTTCTTGTTCGGATATTTCATACCACAGAACTTTGCAACTATAAAGTAATGTTTGAAGAAATTCTTCTTTAGAAATTTCTTCCATTTTATCATTAAAAAATTTTTTTATTTCTTTATAAGCATTTAAAAAATAAAAAAAGTCAATATTTACTCTTTCCGAATCTAATTTATTCTGGATATTTTTTAAAAAATCATTACTTTCACGCCGAGTTTGATAATTTATATCAAATATATCTTTATTATTAAGAAATTTTATAATTAGAAATATTGTCGTTAATCTTTGTTGTCCATCAATAACTTTATATCTTTTTGAATCTTTTTTTACAACTATAGGTTGAAGACAATAAAAACTTTCTTTATTTCTATCTGTTTGATAAAAATCTAAAATATCCTGCAAGAGAGCATTAACTTCTATTTTTCCCCAACGATAACCTCTTTGATAATTTGGTATATAAAAATTAAGATTTTCCAAATCGTTTATAGTTTTTAATGGATTTTCTTTTTCGATTTCCATTTAATTACTCCTCTTAAATATTATAACTATAATAAAGTATTATTTAGTAATTTTCAATTCTTCAATCAATTTTTTAACTCCGCTTCCAACATTAAACTTATAACCTAATTTTATAAGACTCGCTTCCAAAGAACCTACAGCCATAATTAAATCTCTTTCCGATACAAAGCCTAAAGTTCCAATTCTAAATATTTTATTTTCCAAATCTCCTTGTCCGTTTGCAACTATTATATCGTAATCGTCTTTAAGAGTTTTTCTAATATCGGGAACGGTTATATTTTCTGGCGGAAGTATAGAGGTTATAGAATGGCTTGCGTTTTTATCGTCTTCAACTAAAAGTTTTAAACCAATCTCTCTTATTGCGCTTCTTAAAGCTAAAGTAAGTTTTTTATGTCTTTTATTAATATTTTCAATTCCTTCTTCTCTAATCATTTTTAAAGAAGTATGAAGAGAACAAATTAAATTAACCGCTGGAGTAAAAGGTGTAGTATCTTTAGACAAAGATTTTTTATGTTCGCTCCAATTAAAATAAAAACTTGGAAATTTGCAATTTTCATGCATCTTAAAAGCTTTTTCGCTTGCAGTTAAAAATGAAAGCCCTGGCGCGATCATAAATCCTTTTTGCGAACCTGAAACCGCTACATCAATATTCCATTCGTCAGTTTTAAACTCCATCGCGCATAAACTCGTTATGCCATCGACTATAGATAAAGCTCCATAATTTTTTATTATTGAGCATAAAGTTTTAATATCGTTAGCCGCTCCCGTAGAAGTTTCGCTATGAGTGAGAGTGACGATTTTTATATCTTTATTTTTATTTAATTCTTCTTCCAAAATTTCTGGCTTTATTATATCTCCAGCTTTCGCTTCTATTTTTATAACTTCAGCTCCGCACGATTTTGCAATTTTTTCCCATCTTGCTCCGAAATTTCCGATTGATAAACATAAAACTTTATCGCCTTCGTTTATTAGATTTTCCAAAGCGGCGCACATTGCTCCCGTTCCGCTTGCCGTAAATAAAAAGACATCGTTTTTAGTTTGAAATACATATTTTAGATTTTCAAAAACTTCTTTTAAAATATTTGAAAATTCTTTACTTCTATGAGCCATAGGATGTTTTGCCATTTCCATTAAAGCGGATTCTGGCACGGGAGTAGGTCCTGGTATCATTAAAAAAGTTTTATCTTTCATTTTAGCCTCTCATTAAAAAATTAAAATTTTAGAATTTAAAATTATAAAGATATAATAATATAGAAAAAAATATTTTTGTCAATACTATATATAGTATTGATTATAATTTTTTTAATTCTGACTAATAGAAAACGATTTTAAAGGCTTGACATATTTTTTAATCTATGTTATATTTTAATTAAATTAATTATATTTATAGTTAAATAAATAATGGATTATAAAAATATGAATAAAAATACTG
>ERZ1673700.460-NODE-460-length-53184-cov-11.700935_pt1 | contig 53184 bp, 47 predicted proteins | sample MGYA00580230_ERZ1673700 | MGnify/ENA primary metagenome ERZ1673700 (study PRJEB41218, sample SAMN15661782) | gut metagenome | host: Homo sapiens | place: Canada: London | collected 2015-08-20/2019-03-30 | study: EMG produced TPA metagenomics assembly of...
TAACTATAAATATAATTAAAATATAACATAGATTAAAAAATATGTCAAGCATTTATTTGAAAAAAATTAAAAGAAATTAGTTGACATAATATTTATATAATTTACAATATTATCATAAGGTTTTTTTATGAATAATAATATTAATACTCTTTTAAATGAAATTTCTTACAAAATAAACGGCGATGAATTCGATAAAACTTTAGATATTTTGGATAATATTTTAAAAAAAGTTCCTAAAAATTATAGAGCGAATTTGTATAAAGGGCAGATTTGCGTAGAGAAAAAAGAATTTCAAGAAGCGATAAAATATTTTGAGGAAGCAAAAAAAGTAGATATAAAAACTTTCAAGGCTTATAATTTGCTTGGAATTAGCTACCATGCAATCGGCGAATACGATAAAGCTATAAATTGTTTCAACGAAATATTAAAAATAACTCCAAACTCCGCGTCCGCTTATAATTTGCTTGGAATAACTTATTACAAAAAAGACGATTATAAAAAAGCGATTGAATATTTTAACAAATCAATAGAGATAAATCCGAAATATGATAAGGCTTATAATAATTTGGCTTTGTTTTATTATAGAAATAAAAATTACGATATAGCGATAAAATTTTTTGAACATTCAAAAAGTTTGGACGAAAGAATATTTAAAGCTTACGATATGCTCGGAATGTCATATTATAAAATTGGCAATTATGATAAGGCAATAGAATGTCTTATAAAATTTCTTCAGCATAATCAAAATTCTTATAAAATAGCAAATACTTTGGGAGCGATTTATTCTTATTTAAAAGATTATGATAAAGCTATAAAATATTTTACAAAAGCAATAGAAATTAATCCGAAATACGCGAGCGCTTATAATAATTTGGCTTCGATTTATTTTAATAAAAAAAATTTTGATAAAGCCGCTTTATATTTCGATAAGGCTAAAAGATTTTCAGAAAATTATTTTTCAGATTATTATAAATTAGGATTTTCTTATTATTCTAAAGGTTATTATTACGAAGCTATAGAATGTTTTAAAAAAGTTATAGAGAAAAACGAGAATTCTTATAAAGCTTATAATTTAATCGGTTTATGTTATTTATCAAATTCGGAATATGAGAAGTCTATAAAATATTTTGAAAAAGCGATTGAGATAAACGGAGAATATTACGAAGTTTATAATAATTTGACTATTGCATATTTCAATTTAAAAAATTATAAAAAAACTATAGAGAATTTTAATTTAACAAATTTAGAAATTATTAAAGACAAATTAGATATATATAATAAACTTGGGATTTCCTATTTCTATATTAAAGATTATAATAAATCTATTGAATATTATAATAAAATTATGTCAAAATTAAATTATAAAACTCCTTTCTATGTTTATAATAATTTGGCTATTTTGTATTATTTAAAAAAAGATTATGATTCTATTTTAAAAACTTATCATAAATATTTAGACAATTATAAATCGGAAAATAATTTTGCAAGTTATAATATATTTTTATTGTCTTATAATTTGCTTACAAAAAGATTAATAAAATATAATGATTTTTTAATTTTGTTTGAAAAATGTTTAATTAAAAGTATTGAAAATAATTCGTATAATAACGATATAAATAATATTTCTTCTATATACGAAATTATGGAATACGATATTGAAACTTTAAAATTAATTCTTGAAAATAAAATTAACTTTAAAAACTCAAAAGAATTATTGAAAGATAAATTAAACGAAAAACAATTAAAAGCTATAGAGCCAATAATTAATAAAATAAAATTATTTTCTTTTAATTCTAATATAAAAAATATTTCAGATTACGGCAATAATACAATATGTATAGAATATTATTTTTCAAAATTAAATAGTGTAGCTATTATAAAAAACTCCGATAATAATAAAGAAATATATGGAAAACAAGCTAAATTTATTACGGAAGATATAAAATACGATTCTTTGATTTCGGTATTTTCCGATAATAAAAAAGCTTATGATTTCAATATTTTATTTTTAATTAAAGAAAATATTGAAAAATTTGGGGGGTTAAAAGTGAAAGCTATATATTTGCCGAATAATTGCGATGAATTTGATATTAAATTAATAAAATGTATATTAAATAACGATGATATTAAATTATATAAAGCCGTTAAAGAGAATGGTTCGGTTAAATATTTATTGATATAATTTAATAGCGATATAAAATAAATTTTTATAAGTAAAGTATTGACATAATTGTAAAAGTTTGTTATCATTATAAATGAAAGAGACATTAAGGGGTATTATGATGAAAAAACTAGTGTTAATAATCTTTTTGGTTGGATTCAGCAGAGTTTTTCCAGCATTTGAATTTGATATTTTAGGACAACTTGTGGCATCTACTAGCTTCCCTATAACAGTATTAAAAACCGTGAAAGTTAATGGTTCAACTGAAGCAGAGTTTGGTGCTTCTTTACAAATAGGTTATCAGTTTCCTATGACTAATTCCTTAAAAGGAGTGAGTGTTTTTTGCGATATAAAGGTTGAGCAGTCTATTATAGGTTTAACTTTACCTGGCAATACAAAAGATACAAGAAAGAATAGCGGTTTGAATTTAGGAGTAGGTCTTACTTCAAAATTTATATTTGGAAGTATTAATAGTTTAGTTCCTAGAGATACTATTCTCGGTTTTGGATTAGGCGCTAAAGTGTTAGCTTTTGCTCCAAATATTATGTTTAGCTCAAATATACCATTTATAACTCCTTATGTCGATTTATTCGTAGAGCAAAGATTTTTTGTATCTAGAAAATTAGCTTTGGTATGCGGAATTATTGTGGGATTTGATTGGATGATTTTCCAACAAGCTGATATGGGCATATTCGGTGGAACTTATATTTCAGGTTATCCTTCTTTAAATATAGGACTTAGTATAGGGCTTCATTTCGGACATTAAATAAGACTAATTTTTTAAGTTTTATTCTTTTAAATCTATAAAGTTTACTCTAATAATTTAAACTATAAACTGTTTATTATTTCATATAATTAAATTTTATTTTGACTTTAAAATATTAAGTGATATAATTTAACGATAATTTTAAGTAAATTTTAATAAATAATTTTTAAAATAATGTTTTATTTGAAAAGGAGAATAAATTTTATGAGTTCAGTAGAAGAACTAGAAAAAAAAGCTAAAGCGTGCAGACAGATACTTTTGAAAATGGTTTACGAATCAAAAAGCGTAGCTCATGTCGGAGGCTCTTTGTCTGCTATAGATATGGCGGTTGCCGTTTACGACAGATATATAAATTTTAAAGACAAAAATAGAGCGCGTTTTGTTTTGTCGAAAGGGCATGTCGTGGTTATGCAATACGCTATACTTGCCGAACTTGGAATAATTCCTATGGAAGAATTAACCACTCTTAAAAAAATAGGAACTCGTTTGCAAGGACATCCCGATATAAATAAAATTCCAGAAACCGAAATGAATACGGGACTTTTAGGACAAGGACTCGCTGTCGCTATGGGAATGGCTTACGCTCGAAAATTGTCGAACAATAAAAATAAAATATTCGCTTTATGCGGAGACGCGGAATTGCATGAAGGACAAATTTGGGAAACCGTTCAACAATCGGCTCATTTCAAATTAGATAATCTTGTCGCAATCATAGACAATAACGGACTCTCTTCTCATGATCCCGTTAATAAAGTTATTGATTTAGGTTCTTTGGAAGATAAGTTTAAAAGCTTTAATTGGAATACGATAACGGTTAAAGACGGAAATAATATGAAAGAAGTAGTCGAAGCTTTAGATAAATTGGATAAATTAAGCGGAAAACCTGTAGCCATAATAATGAAAACAGTTAAAGGAAAAGGCGTTTCCACTTTAGAAAATAATCCTGATTGCCATTCTTTAACAATCGGCGATAAAGATTTTGAACAAGCTAAAAAAGATTTGGATATAAAATAAAATTTAATAAGGAATATAAATTATGATAAAAATAGAAAAAAGCTCAGCTCCGAGAGTAGTAATCGGAAAGCATTTAACAAGTTTAATTGAAAAAAATAATAAAATAATAGTAATAGACAACGATTTGGGAACTTCAACTTCTTCTGCGGATGTTGAAAAAACTTTTCCTAAAAACTTTTTGGAATTGGGAATTGGCGAGCAAAGTTCTTTAAGTGCGGCGACTGGATTGGCTTTGGAAGGAATGTTTCCCGTTTATGTTAATTTTGCAATATTTGCAAGCGGAACTATTTGGACGCAAATAAGACAAGCGGCTTACGCGAAAGCAAATCTAAAAATAATAGCCACGCATCCTGGACTTGACGCTGGACCAGACGGAGCGAGTCATCAAGCTACGCAGGATATGGCTTTAATGAGATGCATTCCAAATATGAATGTTATTTTGCCTTTAGATGAAAACGATGTTAAATCGGCAATAAGCTACGCTCTAAACAATAAAGGGCTTTATTATGTTAGAGTGGCAAGAGAACCTGTTCCTATAATTTATAATTCGCCCGAAGAAGCAAATTTCGACATAAAAAATAAAGAATTATATTCTACGGGAGACGATGTCGCTTTATTTTTTGACGGCTCTTCTTTTGAGCAAGCTATAGCGTCCGTCAATTTACTTGAAGAAAATAATATAAAATATCGTTTAATTCATGTTCGTTCTTTAAAACCTTTGGACGCCGACAATATCATTGAATACGCTAAAAAAGTTAAATGCGTTATAACTTTAGAAAATCATAGCGTTATTGGAGGATTGGGAAGCGCTGTTGCGGAAGTTTTATCCGCTCATAAAGATGTCGCTCCTTTAAGAATAGTAGGCTGTAAAGATTCTTTCACAGAATCGGGAAAATCTACCGAACTTAAATTAAAATACGGAGTTTCTGCTCAAAATGTATTTGAAAAAGTTAAAGAGGTTTTGAAATAATTTTTTTAATAATCGAATGGTTCTTAATAACCGTTCGATTTTTTATTTACTTTATTATTATTTTGGAATTTGTAAAGCGGTTTTTATTTTAAATGCATTATATATTTTATTAGTCTTTATTTTAAATTAAAAAAATCAAATAAGAATAAATATTATAATTTGCATTTTTCTTATTTTTATTTATACTAATTTTACAATATATTTATAATTTAGTTAGGTTTGTATTATGAATATAGAAAAATATCTTATACTTTTAAAAGATAAAGACGGAAAATTTAGAGACAGAAGCAAAGATATTGAAACTTATAAAGACTACGGAAAAGTAATAAAAGTAAAATTTTATAATAATGACAATTTATATACTTATACGAAAAATAATTTTAAAATTTTTACAAATCCATTAAATATAGAAAATAAAATAGAATTCAATCTTGGAATTTTATATAATATAAATAAAATTTTAAAATTTGATTTGTATTATAAAATATTTTTTAATGACAATTCTACAAAAGTAACATCCGTTAAATCATTGCAATATAATTCGTCAAAAAACAATAATAATATATTCGATTATTTTAAAGAGATTGCAAATATAGTAAGCATAAAAACGGAAGACGGAGAAGCTTTATTAAATAGAGCTTATCAAAAAATTTTATTCGTTGAAAAATGGACGGCGTTATATTCGTATTTAAATCCAAGTATAAAACCAAAAGATAAAGAATTTAATTCTATTCTAATATTTCCTTTTGGAATAAATCAATCTCAATATCAAGCCGTAAAAAACGCTATGGAAAATCAAATAAGCGTAATCGAGGGACCGCCTGGAACAGGAAAAACTCAAACTATACTAAATATTATAGCCAATCTTATATATAATGGAAAAAGCGTGGCTGTAGTTTCAAATAATAATTCTGCAACCGCAAATGTTTTTGAAAAATTAAAACAATTTGATTTTGATTATATTTGCGCTACTTTAGGAAGAAAAGAAAATAAAGAAAATTTTATTCAAAATCAAAACGGTTTATATCCAAATTTTGAATATAACGAAAACGATAAATTAGAAGCAAATCCGAATAAAAATAAAGAATTGATAGAACAATTAGAAGAATTTTTTAATCTTCAAAATAATATAGCTATAAATAAAAATATATTAAGCGAATTAAAAATAGAAATTGAACATTTTATAAAACAAGAAAATATATCTAATCTTCCAAAAATAAGAAATATAAAATCTTTAAATTCTAAAAAAATAATGAATATAAAAATTCGGTTGGAGGAATTAAAAAGAGTAGGAATATTTTTGAAATTAAAACTAATTTTATTATACGGCATAGGAGATTTTAGATTTTATAAAAAATCAATAAACGAGATTATTAATGTTTACGACAAAATATATTATACGCTTAAAGAAAAAGAATTAAACGAAGCTATAGAAAAAGATAGCAAGAGATTTGAATTATTAAGTAAAAATAATATTATTGAAACTTTAAAAAATAATTCTATTTCAATATTAAGAACATATCTAAAAAACAAATATAAAAATAAAAAAGAAAGAAAAATTTTTGCTTTGGAAGATTTAAATAAAAAATCTGAAAAATTTATTTTAGAATATCCCGTAATATTTAGCACTACTTATTCTATAGGAAAATGCTTAAATAAAGATTTTAAATTCGATTATCTTATAATTGACGAGGCTTCTCAAGTAGATTTAATTACGGGAGCTTTAGCTTTATATAATGCAAAAAACGCGGTTATAGTCGGAGATAGAAAACAGTTGCCTAATGTTATTCCTACTGATAGTTTATCAAAAATAGAAGAATTATCAAAAAAATATAATATAGCTTCAAATTACGATTATGTTAAACAAAGTTTTTTAACTTCAATAATAGAATCTCTTAATTATGTAAATAAAGTATTGCTAAAAGAACATTATAGATGCCATCCTAAAATAATAAATTTCTGTAATAAAAAATTTTATAATAACGAACTTATAATTTTAACTGAAGATAAAGGCGAAGAAGATGTAATGAAAGTTTATATTACGGTTAAAGGCAGTCATGCAAGAGGACATTATAATCAGAGACAAATTGATGTTATAGATAAAGAAATTATGCCCGAGTTAAAACAAAAATTAAGCGTTGATGAAATAGGCATTGTGTCGCCTTATAACGAACAAAAAATTCATTTGCAAGACGCTATAAATAATGAAAATATACAAATTGATACGGTTCATAAATATCAAGGAAGGGAAAAAGACGCTATTATAATTACTACGGTTAATAATCAAATAAGCGAATTTATTGACGACCCGAAAATGTTAAATGTCGCTATAACTCGTTCTAAAAGATTTTTAAGACTTGTCGTTTCAAGAGATATATGCGAAAAAGACGGAAATATAAACGATTTAGTAAAATATATCAAATACAATAATTTTGAAGTAATTGAAAGCAATGTAAAATCAATTTTTGATTTGTTATATAAAGAAAATAGATTAGCAAGATTGCAGTATCTTAAAAATAAAAAAAGAATATCTTTATTCGATTCGGAAAATATAGCTTACAATGAAATTGAAAATATATTAAAAAATAATTATAACAATCTTGGAATAATTACGCATATTCCTTTATTTAGAATTTTAGAAAATAAAAATTTATTAAATAAAGACGAATTAAAATATGCAAGCCATGAATGGACGCATATTGATTTTGTAATATATAATAAAATGGATAAAAAGCCTTCTCTTGCTATAGAAGTTGACGGTTATACTTTTCATAAAAAATCTACCGCTCAAAGTCAAAGAGACGAATTAAAAAATGAAATTCTCAAAAAATATAATATTCCTTTAATCCGTTTAAGCACTATAGGCAGCGATGAAAAAAATATTATAAAAAGTAAATTAGACGAATTATATATGCAAATGTAATTTAAAAATTATTATTTATAAAACGCTAAAATTTTATTTATTGAATTTTTCTTAATTTATATTTATACTAATTTTATAATTTATATAGGCTTAATTATGTATATTATTAACGATATTAAAAATAAAATTATTAGAGGTTTTAGAAATGACTAAAGTAGAAGCTATTGAATGCGTTTTAAAACAAAATGGCGGAAGTGCAAATTTAAATACTATTTATGAAAAAATTCAAAAGTTTTATCCGAAAGCAAGACAAAGTTCTGAATGGGAATCTGGAATTCGGGGCGTTCTTTATAGAGAAATTAAAGAAGGAAATAGATTTAAGAAAATAGGAATTAGCATTTACGCATTGAAAGATTATGAAGAAAATCCTTTGCCAAAATCTAACGAAAAAGTTAAAATGCATTCGTTTATGCAAGGAATTTGTTTAGAACTTGGAAATGCAAGAAATTATTTGACTTATACAGCCGACCCGTCAAAACTTTATCGAGATAATGTTTATTTGAAAGATATTGCAAATTTAAAGTCTGTTCCAAATTTTACTTATAAAGAAATTACAAACGAAATTAGACGAATTGATGTTTTATGGTTTAATAATGCAAAATATGCATTTCCTCAATGCGCTTTTGAAGTAGTCGATAGCGTTAATACTCTTAACGGAGCTTTTAATCGTTGTTTGCAACTTAAGGCTTTTGCAACTAAATTTATTATAGTCGCGCCGCAAATTCATTATAAAAAATTTAAACAAAAATTGGAACTTGAAATTTATCAAGATAAAAAGAATTTTTTTAAATTTGTAAATTATGATGAAATGATAGAAACCTATGAGCATGTAGTAAACGGACTAAAAAATAATAATTGGTTAATTTAAATATAAAACTTAATATTTTATCTTTCTAAAGGCAATTTATATATATTCTCTATTTTCCATTTAATCGATTCTTCGTTTACCAATCTTATATAATAATAAGTAGGCAAATAATCGGTATTTCTTATTATAAAATATCCTCTATTATAGTTTGCATTTTCTCCTATAGTATATTTTATCGTTGCAGAATATTCTCCGTCCTCTGAAGAGATTAAATTTTTTATAGAATCTTCATTTTCGATTAATATATCTTTTAAGTTTTCTGATTTTTTTTCTATTAATCTTTTTTCAATCCATTCAATATTTTCTTTTAAAATTTCGCTTTTCATTTCTTCGTAAAATATAAATAAATTTTCTTTTTTTATCGTATCCAAATCTTCAAAACATGAAAAACAAAATATAGAAATAATTAAAACTAAAATAATTTTTTTCATTAATATTCCTTTTCAAATATTCAAAATAATGATTGTAAATTCAAAAAATTAATCGTAATAAGATTCCATTTACCCTCTAAATATATCGCCACAAATTCAATAGAATTTTTTGAGATTTGATTAAACGAAGGATATTCTATTTGAGCTATGGCTATATCTTTATATTTTCTATAAGTTACGCTCACATCATAATAACCGCCTTCTTTAGGTAAATAATTGCAAAGAGAATCTTCATTATCTGAAAATATTCTTTGATACAAAGCGCCTCTTTTTTTTATAGATTCTATTATCTCTATCGGATTAAGCTCGTATATAATTGTCATTTGATTTATTTTTTCAATTAAACTAGAATCTAAATTTAAAAGAAAATTTGAGGTAAACTCCAAAGCGTCTCTATTTGAAATTAATTTTGAAATATATTTTTCAAATTCATAAACTCCGAATTCTGAATTTGAATCTCTCTTTTTATCGCATCCGTTTATAATAAATAAAATCGATAATATTATTATAAATATTTTTTTCATTTATTAACAATTCCTAAAATTAAAATTATATTTTTTTATCGTCATTATTTTCGTTCATAATATCGTCCAAAGCGGAATATATATCCGATTTAGGCTCTTCAAAAATATTATAAGGATTATTTTTTTTAACTGAATATTCTATATCGTCCAAACTCGGAAGCTCTTCTACATTATCGCTATTTATATACGAATTAACTTTTTCAGCGGAAGGTTTTTTATTGTTTTCTGTTAAACTTTTTTTTAATTTTACGGCTGTGATTTTTTCTTTTATATAAACTCTTAATTTTATCATATCTTTTTTTATAGAGAAAAATAAAAATACAAATATTGAGATAAAACAAAGCCATACAAACCATTCGCCGAATCTCGTATATATTGTAATTTTATCGTTTAAAGAAACATTCGCTATCATATAATCGGGTTTCCAAAAAGGAATCGTTGATATAATTTTTCCCGAACTTGAAATATGTCCCGTTACGCCCGAATTTCCATTATGAACTAAATCTCTTCTGTTTTCTATCGCTCTAAATACCGACATATAAAAATGTTGAACTAAAGATTCATCGCTATAAGACCATGCATCTTCCGTTATTACCGCTAAAATTTGCGCTCCATTATAAACGAAATCTCTTACAAAATCTCCAAATGCGCTTTCATAACATATAAGTCCCGAAAAAGTATAACCTTTAGGATGATTAAAAACCGTTTTTTTCTTTCCTCTATTCCACTTACTCGCTCCCGCTTTATCAAATTGTTGATACATAAAATTAATAATATTCTTAAAAGGAAAAGTATTTAAAAGAAATTCATTATCTTGAAAAGGATAAGCTTCTCCGCCTGGAACAAGTTTTATTTTAGAGTATTCTTCTAAAACATTTCCGTTATAATCTATAAACTCCATGCCGTTATAATATTCAAAAGGATTATAAGCGTTTTCGTTTGTATTTTCTTTTATTATCGTAGTTCCCAAAAGATGATAGGTTTGAGTTTTTTTTATCATATCGTATAAAATAAAAGTATTGTATATGGCAGGATATGTAGAGTTGGACGCCAATCCGTATTCGTATAATTCTCTATTTCTTGCAATATAAAATCCATAAGAATCCATAGTAACCGATTCTGGATAAACTATCAAAGAAGGATTAGATAAAGCCGCTTCTTGCGATAATTTCGCTATTCTATTAACTGATATAGTTCCGTTTTGAGTCATTCCGTCTGGAATTTCTTCGCTTTTAAATTTATCCGATTTAAGTAAAAAGTTTTCTGCAAATCCTTGAATTCCGCCCGAATTTTTTCTAAAAGGCTCTCCTGTGTAAATGCTATTCCAATAATTATTAGGGTCAAAAGATTTCTGTATTAAAGCGATTTTAGTTTTTTTTGCTCTTAATCTTCTTGACTCTTCGAGATGCAATTTTATAGCTCCATAAATTGTAATCAACACTAAAGAAGAAGCCATTATTATAGCGGGCAAATAATGATTTTTATTTTTTATTTTTTCGGCATTTAAAAGTATATAATGACTTATCATAGCGTTTGTAAGATATATTATAAAACTTATTCCCAAAAGTCCGATTGTGTCGGCTATTTGTATAAATGGAAGAAAATTCCATTGAGAATATCCGACTATTCCCCAAGGAAATCCTAAAAATCCAATATTTCGCATATATTCCATAAAAGTAAATACTATCGGAACGATTATAAATCTAAATTTAGGAAGTCTTTTCGATATAAAACCGCTTAATAACATTGCAGGAAAATAAAATAAAAGAACGAGTAAAAAAAGAATTGTAAATAGGGCTAAAAAAGCTACAACCGCTTCGGTTTCTTTTAACATAAAAGCCGATACCCACATAAGCAAATAACCAAAAAAAATAAGAACGAATATTGCGGACGATATTATATAATATCTGATTTTTTCCGCTTTATATATAATTATAATTAAAGGCGTTAAAGCTATAAAAGATATTGGAAAAAGATTTAAAGGCGGAAAAGCGAAAGCTAAAAGTATCGCGCTTAAAACACTTAATATGATTATTCCCGATATATACGAATTATATTTATACACTTAATAAATTCCTCATATTTTTTATATTTATTATAGATTATTTAAGATAAAAATGCAAAATATTAAATAAGTGAATTTTATTAAAAATTGATTATTTCAGAAGATACTTCGCAATGACGAGTAGAAATTAAAAAAATAATAAAAAAAGTTCTTGACTTTTTTAAATTTTATATTATCTTATAAATAGATTAATTAATTGAGTTTAATTTAATTATGAATAGTAAATTTTGCGTTAAATTCGTAACAGACAGACAGACAGACAGACATGGCATTATTCTGTCCTTTTTCTATTGCAATTTCTAATTTTCTTATTGCAAAATCATATTTCATATTTAGTTAATTCCATTTTAACTTTAAGGAGTATAAATTATGAAAATTAAATTTTATCTAATTATAATTTTATTTCTAATTTTTGGATGTGAAAACGAAAAGAATAAAATATTTATTGAAAAAATAGGGTATGTAAGAACGATAAACGACCAAGAATATACATTAGAGGTTGGGAGCGGTTTTGATGGAGATAGCGAAATTTACCATTTGCGTATAGATAGTGAAACTTATCATCCGCTTATAAGCGGAGACGAGGAAGCTGTTTTTGGACCTTATAAAAATAAAAAGGCAAAAGTTAAAGGCGAGGAAGCTAATACTTGGGTGGTAATTCCTCCTAACACTAGACGGTATGAATTAGTAATATCTGTTTATTCAATAGAGCCAGCGGAATAAATTTTAAGGAGCTTAAAATGAAATTAAAATTTTATCTAATTATAATTTGCTTAATAGTTTTTGGTTGCAAAAAGAAGATTTCTTATGAAGGTATATTAATTCATAGAAATGACTTACCATTTAGAGGTTATAATATGAGTTATGCCCCTGAGAATGATATTTACCTACAAACTTCTAAAAAAGATAGCAATTTTCCAGATGGGGTTAGATATTATCTTATTATACCAAAGGATAGAGAATATCAAAATTTTAAAAATAATCTTGGTAGGAAGGTTAAGGTAAATGGAATAGAACTTGAGGGTATCTCATATATAACATACATGGTTTTAACCGACCCTGACTATGTCGATACGAATGAAAAAGAATTATATGTAGGTTTGTATCATTATTATCTTGAGGATGCAAAAATTGTAAAAGTATATTAAATTAACTTTTATATTTATTATAAAAATTTAAATACAATGAAAATAATTTTAAATATTACAAATTAATTGACGCTATATTTATTTGCTAAATTATTAATATTTTTATATATACTTTTTATATATTCTAATATAAAATAATAACTGTTTTATTAATAAATAATTTTGAATAGGATAAATTAATGGAATTACTCGCTCCTGCGGGAAATAAAGAAAAATTAGAAGTCGCTTATCATTATGGAGCTGATGCCGTTTATATAGGCGGAGCTTTATTTAATTTGAGACATCAAAGTAAAAATACTACTCTCGAAGAGCTTTCGGATTGCGTAAAACTTTCAAGAAGTTTAAATAAAAAAATATATTTAACTTTAAACGCTTTTTTGCATGAATACGATAAAGGAAAATTGAAAGATTATTTAAAGGCAATATCGAATATAGGAATAGACGCTTTTATAGTTTCCGATTTGGGAATATTAGAACTTATTAAAGAGATTATTCCAAGCGCAAATATACATATAAGCACGCAGGCTTCGGTTACAAATAGTTATTCCTGCAGAGCTTATGAGAGTTTAGGCGCTTCAAGAATAATACTTGCAAGAGAATTATCTTTAGATGAAATAAAAGAGATAAGAGACAATACCGATTTAGAGCTTGAAACTTTTGTTCATGGAGCGGTTTGCATGGCTTATTCGGGAAGATGCTTATTGTCAAATTATATGAACGGAAGAGACGCTAACGGCGGAGATTGTTCTCAAGTTTGCAGATGGAATTTTAAAACTTATATCGAAGAAAAAACTAGACCTGGCGAATTTATGGAATTGGAAGAAGGCGAAAATCATAGCGCGATATTAAGTTCAAAAGATTTGCAAATGGCTGAATATTTAAATCTACTTTCAAAAGCGGGAATCGATTCTATAAAAATTGAAGGCAGAATGAAGAGCGTTTATTATGTTGCAAATGTAGTTAGAGTTTATAGAGTTTTATTAGATTTGCTTAATAGAGTAGGTTATGAAGAATATCCCGAAGCGATAAAAAAAGAGCCTATAGCAAGTTATATAAAAGAACTTTCTACTATAAGCAGAAGAGAAAGCGATACGGGATTTTATTTTAGCAGAGAAGATATAAAACCCGCTTTAAAAGGATACTTAAAAGGCAGAAGATTAATGGGTATGATTGTAGGACAAGAAAAAGAATATTCTAAAATAAATGTTTATAATACTATAAATAAAGGAGATAGTCTTATTTATATTGGCAGAGATTTTTTAAATTATAAAGACGATAGATTTTCTTTATATATAAAAAACGAGGAAGGAGATTTTTTTGAAGTCGATATTATAAAAAATATCGACAACGCTTATATAAAATCTGGAGTGCATAATTTTAGCAAATACGATATTATAACTATGGAAGAAGAATGATATTGGGAGTTGATTTCGGAAAAAAGAGAACGGGAACGGCTTATATGGATATGGAAATAAAAATTCCTTTTCCATGCAAACTTATTGAAGAGAGCAACGCTAGAAAAGTAAAACGAGCTTTAATAAATATAATTGAAGAGAAAAAAATTGACACTGTTATTTTTGGGCTTCCTTTATCGGATGATGGTAAAGAAAACGAATGGTGTTTTGAAATAAGAAGGTTTGCAGATTTTTTGCTTAAAAGCGTTAAAGTTGAAATTATATTTATAGACGAATACGGAACTTCAAAAGACGCCGAATATATTTTAAGAGGAAAGAAAAAAAGCGTTAAGAAAAAAAGCAACGATTTAATAGCGGCTACATTGATACTTGAAAATTATTTGAATTATTTAAATATAAAACGATAAAATGACTAAAAATATTATAATAGAAAATATAAATATTCCATCAAGATTTTTTTTAGCTCCAATGGCTGGATATACGGATTATGTTTTTAGAAGATTATGCAGAAGATTTGGAGCGGGACTTCTTACTACCGAACTTGTAAGCGCCGCCGCATTGGCAAGAAAAGTAAAAAAAACTTATAAATATATGGAACATAAAGAGGACGAGCATCCAATTTCTTTGCAAATATTTGGAAACAACGAAGACGATTTTAAAAAAGCGATTGAATTAACCGATTTTAAATATTTTTCTTTTATTGATATTAATATGGGTTGCCCTACAAAAAAAGTGATAAAAAATAATTGCGGAGCGGGATTATTGACTGATATCGATAAAATGATTTCTATTTTGAAGGCGGTAAAAAATGTTTCGCCTCTGCCTGTGAGCGTAAAAATAAGATTAGGATTTAAAAGAGGAGAAGGAGGAGAGATTGAAAGAGCTTTAGCGCTTAAAGAAAACGGCGCATGCTTTTTAACTTTGCATGGAAGATATGCAAGCGATTTATATAGAGGATATGCCGATTGGGAAAAAATAGCGCAAGTAAAAAAAGCTTTGGGAGAAGATTATATATTGATTGGAAACGGAGATATAAAAACAAAAGAAGATGCAAAAAAAGTTTTTGAAAATTATAAAGTTGACGGAATAATGATTGGAAGAGCGGCTATTGGCAATCCTTGGATATTTAGCGAATTAAATAAAATATTTGATAAAGAAGAAAATATTGATAAAAATCTTAAAAGCGTTATTAAAGAACATGTAAACGGATGCTGCGAATTTTACGGAGAGATTAGCGGAGTCCATTTTATGCGTAAATTTATAATGAAATATCTTAACGGCTATAAAATGGAAAATAAAATAAAACTTATGAAATGCGAAAGCAAAGACAAATTATTTGAATTATTAGACGAATTGATTATTTAATTTTTTGTTTATTATAAAATAATTTAGAATATTATAAAATAAAAAAAACCTATCTATTAAAGATAGGCTTTTTTATCTTTATTGTGAGAAAAATTTATTCTTGCGAATTTTCAGAAGGAGGATTTATATTCCTAATAGCGTCAATAGCGGCTTGTCTAACGGCTAAAAAATATCTGTCATCTTGAGCCAAATAAACCAAATCCGACAAAGATGAAGCGTCTCCTATTTTTCCTAACGCTACAGCAGCTTCGTAAACTATTCCTTGAGTTCTTCCAAGTCTTAATTGAAATAATAAAGAAGGAACGGCTTTAGCGTCTCCTATCTCCCCAAGCGCTTGAATTGCGGCTATTATATTGAAAGTTTCTCTTTCGCTATATAACATGCTTGATATTGCCTTAACGGACGATTCCGATAAAGCGGTTTTTGCGGCTTTTAAAGCTTGATAACGAACTTCAGAATCGGAATTACCGCCATAAGAAGTAGTTAAACCATAGTCTACATATCTGTTAATAGCTTGAATTAATAAATCGCTACTCGCTCCGCTTTCGCTTAAAGCTTGAAAACATAACGCTTTAACTTCGGGACTTCCCATTTCAATGGCGCTTAATAGTAAACTTTCATCCTGACTTGCCAAAGCGTCTACAAAATCTTTTAATAAAGCTTCTCTCGGCTTATTTGCAGAATCTTCGCTTTCTTCTTGAGCGAAAATCGATACGGTAGAAAATACTAATATAAAGATTAAAGTAAATATTTTTTTGAGCATTGCTAACCCCTTAATATGTTTTTATAATGACTATATAATATATTATTTTATAATAATTGCAAGTAAAAATAACGATTAATTTGGTATTATATACAAAAAAATATTAATTTTAATAACTTAAATTCAAAACATATAAAACTATATCTTCAAATTTTATATTTATACTTTTTGCCATAGCGGGAATATCGGAAGTATTCGTCATTCCTCCTTGCGTATTAACTTCCATTAAATAAACTTTATTATTTTCGTCTATTATAGCGTCAATTCTGCAAAGTCCTTCGCATCCTAAAACTTCATAAGCCAAAGAGCAAATTTCAATAACTTTTTTTTCTGTTTTCTTATCTATTTTTGCAGGAACTTCCAACTCCGTTTTTCCTGGCGTGTATTTTGCATCATAATCGTATATTTCGTTTTTAGTATTTATTCCAAGTATTGGCAAAGTAAATATTCCGTTATTTTCTCTTACAAGTCCAACCGTTATCTCTTTTCCTTTTATATAAGGCTCGATAAAATAATCCGAAACTTTTTCAATTTTTTTTATAGCTTCTTCAAATTCTTTTTTTGTTTTTATCAAAGAAACTCCCACGCTTGAACCGTTTGATATAGGTTTTAATATTAAAGGAAAAACTATTTTATTATTATTATAAATATCTTTAAGCAAAATAAAATCCGCAGTCGGAACTTTAGAAGATTGCCAAATTCTTTTAGTATAAACTTTATTCATACAAACGGAACTTACCAAAGTATTCTCGCCCGTATATTTTATATTAAGACAATCCAAAAGCCCTTGAATTGAACCGTCCTCTCCGAAAGAACCATGCAAAATATTATAACAATATTCTACTTTTTCTTTTTTTAGAATTTCCACAAGCTCATAATGATTTTTAACATCGATTAAAATGCAATTATCTTTAATTTCTTCAAAACTTGTAAGCGCTTTATAAACATTCTCTCCGCTTCTTAAAGAAACTTCTCGCTCTTCGCTTATTCCTCCGTAAAGAACTGCAATTTTTTTATTTTGGAATTTTTTTAAAATATTTTTTTTAATCTCTTCGTTTAAAATCATATTAATTCCCGTTAAATTAAAAAATCTATATACGATTTATATAATGTCGCATATAGATTGTATGATATTGAACTTTTTTCTTTCTCTCTCGCTTAAAGCCGCATATTTTGATTTATAAACGATTTCATTTGCTAAAAACATAAACTGCTCTTTTATATTTTCCGCCGCTTCTTTTGGAGTTTTTCCGCTCGCTCTTATAGCCAAATCGTCATTAACTATTAAATAATTTCCGTCTTCAAGTTCAATTAAATAGCCTCTTAAATAGGTTTTAAAATGAAAATCGTCCGTATCATTAAAATTTAATTCTAATTTTTTTCTAGCCATTAATATATACCCGCCTTTTTTGAATAATTTTCATTAGTCAAACTAAATGTTTTTTGAGTAAAAGGAATATCGTTGGTATTAAAAGCGTAAGGAATTCTCTCTTTAAGCCCTCTTATACCGTTGGATATAGCCTGATTTATTATAGTGTAAAGTTCCTCGCCATGTCTTTGCTGATATTTTACGACATCGGCAATAACTATTTCATAAGCCGTTTGTTTTGTCGGCGAACCCGTATCGCCTATTATATGGTAGGATTTTCCACTTAAAGTGTCAACCCAAAGATATTCTCCGTTAGCGTCATAAATTCTAAAATCTACTATAATATTTTGAGACCAAAAAGACATATAAGAGTTTGCATACATTATTCCGTCATAATCGTTAAATATTTTTTCTATCGCGGTTTCGTCCGATATTCCCGAAGGCAGAGTTCCCGTAGCCGCGACATAATCCGCTCCTAATATAGAATGATTTGATAATTTTGAAAATTCAGATTTTCCCAAAGCTTCTTCTAAAGTTATAAGTTTAACCAATTCGTTTTGAGAGTTAAAATTACTTATAAAACTTTCTAATACATAATCGGCGTATATTTCCGTATTCAAATATTTCAATTTGTCAAAATATTGATTAGTCATATCTTTAGGAAATGTAAACGAAGCTATAACAATATTTCTTTCTTTGCTTATAATATTGTCGACAACGACATAAGATTTCCTCATATTTGCGCATGATATTATAATTAATATAATAAAAAATATAAATAATCTTTTAAGTATTTTTTTATTCTTTTGTTTATTCATACGCGTTTCCCTTTCTATATTCTATAACCTGCTCCGCTATCGATTTTACCGCATAATCGGAATCTCCCGAAGATAATAAATTTAAAGCTCTATCGACTTTTGCATCTTTATAATCTTTCAAAGATTCTATAGCCGTCATTCTAACCCATTTATTTTTGCTCGATAAACTATCTAAAATCGGATTTAAAAGTTCGGGAGCGTTTATATTTCCCGCGACTTTTAAGGCTTCCATTTGAACTTGCAAATCCGTGTCCGAAATCGCTCTTTTTATGCTATCTATCGCTTCGGGATTGCTCGCTGCAAGTTTTCCAAGTCCCATAACGGCAATACATCGAACATTAAAATCAGGGTCTTCAACGCTTGCTTTTAAGAAATCGCTATATGCAATTTCCGTTTCCAAATTGCTTAAAACCCACATAGCTTCCGCTCGCACTTCTCTATTTCCGTTTTGAGCGGCGTTAAGAACTTCTAAAAGCGCCTCTTCGTTTTTAGGATTTTTTGCAAGTTTTTTTTCCGCTTTGTTTATATCTTCAATTCTTCGCAAAGTCACATTTTTCTCGGAACATGAAATTAAAAATATTAAAAATAATGTAAATATAAAAAAATTATTCTTCATTAATAATAAATCCTATAATCAAAATTTAATTTATAACAATTTGCTTTTTATTTTATTTATCTCTTCTTTAGCTTTATTAATATCTTCAATAGAGCCTTGAGCGAAAGTGTCTTTTCCGCCTCCTCGTCCTCCCGCAGCCGAAATAATCTCTTTTACTATGGAATTAGCCGATATATTTTTTAAGGCTTTTCCCGTAACTTGAGCAAGTATCGAATTTGACAAATCCGTTTTGCTAATCATTATAGAGACAGAATCTTTTACTCTTTCTTTTATCGTATCCGCGTATAATCTTATATCTTTTATATCTTCGTTAAACTCCAAATTGTAAAATCTTATTCCGTTTAAGTCCTCGTAATTCTCCATAAACAAACTTGAGGAAGAGCCTGAAGTTTTTAAACTCTTATTTTCTTTTTGAAGTTTCTTTATTTCATTTTGTAAATTTTCCGCCCTTATATTAAGTTCGTCTATTTTTGAAGCTCCAAGTATATGAGTTAAACTCTTTACTTTATTAAACAGATTTGTAGCCTCTTTTGCCGCTTTAATTCCAGTTATTGCCTCTATTCTACGAACTCCGCTTGCAATCGAACCTTCGCCGACTATATGAAAATAACCGACTTGAGCCGTATTTGTCAAATGACTTCCTCCGCAAAGTTCCACAGAAAAACCGTTTCCAATATTTAATATTCTAACCGTATCGGGATATTTTTCTCCGAATAAAGCTTTCGCTCCCGAAGATATAGCTTCTTCTTTCGGCATAAATTTTATTTCAGCGGGCATAGATTTAAATACTATTTCATTAACTTGATTTTCTATAGAAATTAAAGTTTCTTCGTTTATAGAATCGGGATGAGTAAAATCGAATCTTAAATAATCTTCGCAAACAAAACTTCCCGCTTGATTTATATGACTGCCTAAAGTTAATTCCAATACTTTTTGTAAAATATGAGTAGCCGTGTGATTTTTTCTAATTGAATTTCTTCTATCTAAATCGATAAATAATTTTATTTCCTCTCCCGATTTCAAAGAATAATTTTCGCAATCGACAATATGAATAATCGTATTTTCTTTTTTTTGAGCGTCAATGATTTTAATTTTTTCTAATTTTGAATTTTCAATATAACCCGTATCTCCGACTTGTCCGCCCATCTCTCCATAAAAAGGCGAAATATTGGTTATAACAATAGCTTTAGAATTTGAAACGCTTTCTTTTTTATTTCCGTTTTCGTATAAGGCTACAATTTTTGCATTGACTCCGTTTATAATGAAATCGTAATCTTCGCCGATATATTTTGTTTCAAAATTTTCAATATAATCAAATTTAGATTTTTTATCGCTATCGATTCCTCTGCTTCTCTTTCTTTGAGATTCCATAGCTTCTTCAAAACCTTCCTTATCGACAGTAAAACCATGCTCGCTCGCTTCTTCTTCCGTTATATCTAAAGGCAATCCGTAAGTGTCGAAAAGCATAAAAGCGTCAGAACCTTTTATAATTTTATCTTTAGAATCTTCCATTACCGAATAAAGTTTATTAATTCCCGCCGATATAGTATTTATAAATTTATTTTCTTCTTCTTTTAGAATTCTTTTTATATTATTTTCTTCTTTAGGCAAATTATCGTATATGCATCCGTAAACATTTATAACCGAATCTGTAATTTCATTTAGAAAAGCGTTTTTATAACCAAAATCGTTTGCCGTTTTCAAAGCTCTTCTCAAAAGTCTTCTTAAAACATAACCTCTACCTTCGTTTGACGGAATGCATCCTTCTCCTATAACGAATACTAAAGCTCTTAAATGGTCGGCTATTAAATTTATTTTAGTTTTATTTTTATCTTCGTATTTTATATTTAATTTTTTTGTTATAGAATCTACAATCGGCTTCATAACATCGGTTTGATAATTGCTTTCCGCTCCTTGCATAATATAGCATAATCTTTCGAGTCCCATTCCCGTATCGATTCCGACATTTTGAAGAGGAGATAATTTTCCGTCAGTATCTTGAAAAAATTCATTGAAAACCAAATTCCAAAATTCTAAATATCTTTCGCAATCGCAACCTACATAACAGTCAGATTTATGACAACCTTTTTCTTCGCCCATATCAATATAAAGTTCGCTACAAGGTCCGCAAGCTCCAGAATCTCCCGCAGGTCCCCAGAAATTATCTTTTTTTCCAAGCCTAACAATTTTTTCTTTTGGAATTCCTATTCGTTTATTCCAAAGCTCAAAAGCTTCGTCATCTTTTTCGTAAACGGAAACATATATTTTTTCTTTAGGTAAATTAATAACTTCGGTTGAAAATTCCCAAGCGAATTCTATCGCTTCTTTTTTGAAATAATCGCTCATAAAACAGAAATTGCCGAACATTTCAAAAAAAGTATGATGCCTTGCAGTTTTTCCTATGTTTTCCAAATCGGATAATCTAAAACATTTTTGTATTGTAGCTACTCTCGAATATGGAGCTTTTTTTATTCCTGCATAATAAGGTTTAAATTGAAGCATTCCCGCCGTAGTGAATAATAAACTCGGGTCGTCTATCGGTATTAAGGAAGAAGATTTTTCTATAGCATGATTTTTGCTCTTGAAAAACTCTTTAAATTTTTCCCTTAATTCTAAATGTGTCATAATAGCTCCAATATTCTAAAAAATTAAATAACTTTAGCTTATTAATAATATATTTAAATTATTCATTTTGCAAGCTAAATTTATTTGGGCCTACTTTTTTATATATTAAAATAATCTTGATAATATATTTATGTTGGTATAAAAAATTAAGATATTGTAAATTATATACTATTCAATCCTAACTCTATGCAAACCTCTTAAATAATAAGTTATATCTTGAATATTTTTATCTATCATTTGCTTATATTCTTCGGGAATTTTCTGCTCTCTTATAAGTTTAAACATTTCTAATCCTTCTTGCAAATTTCCAAGCAAACTTATTCTCGCCGCATTTCTCAATATTTTTTTATATTTTGAATAATAAGTATTTTCGGGCATATTGTCGAATCCGTAAGTTATAACAAGTTTTTTTTCGTAATCATCAGTATCGTCCAAAAGTTTCATTCTCATTGTTGGAGTTTCGCTTGCAGGTTTTAATTGAGTTTCGGGTTTTGCTAATTTTGAAGATTCTTTAGGCGCTTCAACTTTTACCGTTATATTCGGAACGGGCATTTGATTTTGAGGAGCGTTCTCATCTTGAGGTTTTGCAACTATATTTTGTCCGCCAGCCGTTGTGGAATATCCTTCGTTAATTTCTACTCTGCTATTTTCTATTTTATCAATTATAGTAAATTTTCTTTTTAAATTATCTTCATTTTCCGCCATAGCTTCTAATTGCTCTGCGGCTCTATTTAATCGCTCTTCGCCTTCCGATAATTCGGAGTTTTTTTCTTTCTCTTCGATTTCTTTTTGCTCTCTATAATCATCCATAGCGGCGCATAGAATAGTGGCAAGTTTTTTTAATTCTTCTTCGTTGTCCGTTATATTTAAAGAGTCCGTAGGATATTCTGGATTTAAATTGCTATCCGCTTTATCGCCGCTTCCGTAATAATTAACCTGACTGTTTCTTATAGTCGATGCTATATCTCTTGCGGAATCTTTAATATTGCTTCTAATCGCCTTTACTTTTTGAGCTTCTTTTTTCAATAATTCTCTTTTTTTATCTAATATTTCATTTTCTCTTTTTATCTTTTTTAAAATTTTAATATTTTCTTTAAATTGATTTTTATCTTCTTTAGAAATCGCTAATTTATTTTTTTTACTTTTCTTTAATTCGGCTAAAGCTTCTTTTAATTTTGAAGTTAATTCTTTTCTTTCTTCTTCCGACTCTTTTAATTTTTTTCTTAATTCTTTTATCTCTTTTAATGTTTCTTTTGAAGAATCTTTTGCAACTCTCTCTACTCTTGCCGTTTTTGAAATTTTCGCTTCCGCTTTTATTTTCTCCGCTTCCAATTTGGCGTTTTTGCTTTCTAATTGTTCTATTTTCTTTTGAAGTTTAGATAATTCGCTTTTATTCGATTTTGAACTTCCCAAATTTTCCGCAGTCGATTTTTTAAGATTATCTTCTAAATTTTTAACTATTTTTTTATATTTTTCTTCCGCTTTTTTGTATTTATTTTCTAATTTTTGTTTTTGAATATCTATTATTTTTTTATATTTTTCATTTAACTCGATTATTTTATCTTCCGATTTTTTTAATTTTAATTGCAATTTTTCAAGCAAATTTTTTGAGTTTGTATTTTCTGATTTTGTTTTTATCGTAGATATTTTTTTATTTGCTTTTTTGATTGTTTTTTTTACAGCCATTAATTAATTCTCTCTAATTATCTTAAAATTTTAAACTTATCAATATTAACGGAATATTTTACGCGTATATAATTAAAATATTTTAGTTAACATATTTTAATATTATGTAAACTAATGACACATTATTGTTAATAAAAAATCCTAATAAAAAATTTAAAATATACGATAACTATTATAAGATTTTTTATTTTTATAATTTTAAGGAGCAGATAATGTCAACAAGCTCATTTTTCGGAATAGAATTAGGAAAAAGGTCGCTTCAAAATTTCAAAACGGCTTTGGAGGTAACGGGACATAATATAAATAATGTCGCTACTAAAGGCTATAGCAGACAGCGAGTAGTAATGCGTTCTTTCGATAAACCTTTGGAAGCGCCGAGTTTAAATAGAGCCGAACGCGCGGGACAATTAGGACAAGGAGCCGAAATAACTACTATTGAAAGAATAAGAGACGAGTTTATAGATTCAAAAATTATGACAGAGCTTGGCGAAAGCGGATATTGGAATACTAAATACGAATATCTTAAACAGCTTGAAGCGATTTACAACGAACCTGGCACAAATAATTTAAGAAACGATTTGGATGCATTTTGGGACGCTTGGCAAGAAATGGCGGTTAATCCATCCGAAAGAGGAACGAGATTAGTTTTGGTTGAAAGAGCGGACAGAATAAACTCTTCTTTAAATTATATGTTCGAGCAAATGAACGGAATGCGCGGAAATTTGAATAATCTTATCGAAAGCAAAGTAAATAGAATAAACGATATAGCAAATTCAATAAAAGATTTGAATGTAGAAATAGTTAAACAGCAGGCATTAGGACAGAATCCTAACGATTTGCTTGACAGAAGAGATTTGCTTTTGGACGAATTATCCTCTATAGCAAATGTCGATATAAAATCTGTCGACCCTGACGAAACTATGATTTATATCGGAAGTAGAGCTTTAATTCAAGGAAATATAGTAAGTAAATTGAGTTTGGAGAGAAGCGCAAACAACGAAGGAATGTTTGATATTTATTGGGAAAAGGATAATATTCAAGTTAATCTTGGCGGAGGAGAATTGAAAGCGTTACTTGAAATGCGCGATATCGACACCGTTCAAGCTATAAACGATTTGGACACTTTGGCGATAAATTTAGCCGATTCGGTTAATGAAATTCATAGAAGCGGATTCGGATTAAATCAAGAAACGGGAATCGATTTCTTTACTATGACAAAAAATACTCCTTCCGTTATCGGCAATTTCGATACGAATAATGACGGCGAAGAAGATGCAAGCATAATGTTTAAGGTTAGCGGAATAAATTCTATAGATTTAAACGATAGTATAGGAAGCGCGGGAACATTGATTTTTGGAAATAAATCTAGAGAAGGCGTTAATATTGCTATCGATTATACCGCTCAAATGAAAGTTAAAGATTTGATAGATAAAATTAATTCAAGCGAAGCAAATGTTTCGGCTTATTTGGACGATAAAAACAGACTCGTTCTTAAAGCGAAAGGTTTTGACGATTATATGCGTCCTTCTTATTTTATAAAACATATAGAAGATTCGGGCGACTTTTTAGTTGGAATAACGGGAGTTTTAAATCAATCGGGAGAAGCTGGCGCTTATGATTGGAATCAAATAAATCAAGTTAATCAACTTGCAGGCGATTTTAGAAATTTCACCGTAACTCCTTATAGACATCCTGCATCTTCTATTCAAGTTAATGATATAATAAGAAACGATATTAATTATATCGCAGCTTCAAAAGGAATAGACACAACGGGAAACGGTTTTAATGATAAATGGAACGGAATCGGAGACGGCTCAAACGCTTTGGCTATAGCTAATTTAAAAAATAAAGATATTATGGTTGAAAGCAAATCAACTTTTAACGATTTTTATACGGGAAGCATTGCAAGAATAGCATCAAGAACAGAAACGGCAAATGCAGAATCGGAAAAACAAACTATAGTAATGGAATATCTCGAAAAATTAAGGCAGTCGGTTTCGGGCGTTAATTTGGATGAAGAAATCGCTCAAATGGCTATGTATCAACATGGCTATAACGCGTCCGCTCGAGTCGTTAGCGTTATGGACCAACTGCTCGATGTGGTGATAAATAGAATGGGTGTGTGAGTTTATATAAATTTATTAAGGCGATATTCTATTTTTAGGATGTCGCTTTTTTATTAATAATTTACAGATTCAGTAGCTGCTTTTGTAACAACTGATTGAGTTTTATAAGCAAAATATTAATTATGCTTTTTATATATTTTATTAACTTAACTCTTGACTTTTAATTATACTCTAATATAATAAATATATTCTTAAATAAAGCTATGATTTTAGCGATTATATTTTTTGAGGAGATTTAAAATGATTACTACAATAAAAAATAAAATAGTATTAACGGCGATTTTATTTATAACCGTTTTCTCAATTTCGGCTTATGCGGTAGATAAAAAATATATTCCAAATACCGCCAACGCCGCAATTTCTTTTAGTTTAGATAATTTATCTAAAAAAGCGGAAGGCGATTTACAGCAAATATTTAATTCTTTATTTATGCAGAAATTTGCTGATAATTATTTAGGATATAGAGACGATGAAGCTGTAGCCGAAATTATGACTAATAAACTCGCTCAATTATTTGATTTTTCAAAAGCTTCAAAAATTATTTTCCTAAACGATTATAAACAATCGTCAATAATAATAGATATTTTGGATATATCCGAACTTGATAAACTTATGATTAAAATGGCAAGTCAAGAAGATAAATTAATTTCTTTTTCTGAAAATGAAAAATACAGATATTTAAGTCTTGATGAAAATATATTAATATCATGGAATAACGAAGTATTTGTTTTGTCTTTAAGAGGATTAATTTTTGAAGACGATTTAAATATAAAAACTTCCGCAGATATTATATTTAATTCTGATTCTCTTGAAAACGAATATTTTATTTCTTTAGAAAACGACACTAACGATTTTTACGCTTGGGCTGATTTGTCTATTTTATCGGATAGCGAAAGTTCTTTATTTGAATTATTTGGAAATATGCCAGAAGATATTAAAGATATTTATAAAGGCGGAATTTTAACTGCAAAGGTTAATTTTAATGACGGAATCGCCGATATGATTTTTGACACTTATCTTCAAAATAATGATTATGATATTCTATCTACTAAAAAAGAATTGCCCGAAGAACAATTATTAGAAAATTTATATAAATTCGTAAACGGAGATAAAAATTACGGATTCTTATCGTTTAGATTTAATAGTTCTTCTACGCTTGTAAAATCTTTTATAAGTTCATTTGTTAACAATGAAATTTCATCTCCATCTCAATTATTTGAATTTTGTGACGGAGATATTTTTGTTTCGGCTTGGGATACAGAAGAAGAGAATACGGCAATATTATTTTCAATGTCGATAACGGATGAAGAAAAAGTTAAAAACGCTTTGAAAACTTTTTCGTCTGAACAAGAAGGCGAAATTTATAATATATACGGCGATTATTATTATATAAATAATTCTATTCTTTATATGGTTAATGAAGAAAGCGTTATTAATTCTATAGCTAAAGGAGAGACTCCTAATTCTACATTGGACGAAGACAAATTAAAATTGGCAAACGATAATATGCTTTCGCTTTATTTTAATTTCAATACCGATTTGGGATTATTATTCGATTTAGAAAAATACATAGGAGAATTTGATTCTTTATCTTTAACTTCAAATATTTTAGATAATAATCATACTCAAACTATAGTTAAAGTTGACGCTAAAGATAAAACTAAAAATATTCTTATTATTATAAAGACTTTAATTGAAAATATTAAATAGTGAGATTAGACGAATATCTTTTTAAGAACGGTTATACCGAAAGCAGAGCTAAAGCGCAGGATATAATACTTGCAGGTTGCGTTTTTGTAAACGATATTAAAGTTACTTCAAAAGCTCAAAATATAAAAGATATCGATAAAATTAATATTATTCAAAATAGAAAATATGTCTCCCGAGCGGGCGACAAATTGGAAAAAGCTTTTTTAGAATTTGATATTTCGGTTAAAGATAAAATATGTTTGGATATCGGCTCTTCTACGGGAGGTTTTACCGATTGCCTTCTTCAAAACGGCGCTAAAAAAGTTTACGCTTTGGATGTCGGACATAATCAATTAGTTTATAAATTAAGAAACGACAAAAGAGTTGTATCGATTGAAGACTTTAACGCTAAAAATATAAAAAAAGAAATGTTTGAAGAAAATATATCCGTTATCGTAAGCGATGTTTCTTTTATATCGATAATAAAAATAGCTCCCGTTATTTATAGAGAATTTGAAAATTTTGAATTTTGGATTAGTTTAATAAAACCTCAATTTGAAGCGGAAAAATCGGAAATATCAAAAGGCGGAATAATAAGAGACGATAAATTAAGAGAAAGTATTTTAAATAAAGCCATAAAAAAAGTTGAAGAAATAGGATTTAAAGAAATAAAAAAAACTATCTCGCCTATAAAAGGAACTAAAGGAAATATAGAATATTTGGCTTATTTTATAAGAAATAATTGATTATTTATTTAATATTCTATGACTATAAAGATTATATTCTTCGTAAAATTCGTCTATATTATTTATTATTAAATTTCCGTTTTCAGATATGGATAAAGATTTTATTTTAGTTAATTCATTTTCAACAATTTCATTATAATCGACTCCGATAATAGAACAAATATCGTAAATATTATAAGGGAATTTTATTTTTTTAATATTTTTAAATAAAAGTTCTGTTTTTATAAGAGCGTCTATAATTATAATAAATTTACTCGCTATATTATTAGCATTAAAGGCTTTTATTCTCAATATCGTGCCGTATATTCTTATGCTCATTATTTTTATTAAATATAATCTTATATTTTTATCCGTAAGCATTAAATTTAAAATCTCTTCTCTTTTTATCGATTGAATAATAGAATCTTGTAAAATTATAGCCGTAGTCGATAGAGATTGACTTTTTGAATTAGGCTCGTATCCGTTTATAATATCGCCGTCTATTGCGACTCTTCTTGTAACTTGTTTTGAATTAAAAATATTATAAACTCCGACTTTTCCGTATTTTATTATATATAAATAATCGCTGCTTTTAAGCTCGTTGTATAAACAATAACCTTTTTTATATTTATAAATATTATTTTCTATGAGTTCTGGCTCTTCGATTGGTTTTATTTTAGATAATAATTCGTTTACAGTTTCATTATTTTCGTTGGATTCTTTATATTTATTAAATAATTTATAAGCCGCATCGTAAAATCCGTTATTATAATATATTTTTCCCATCTCAACAATATCCGATATTTTCGGTTTGGTTTTAATATAAGGTTTATTCGCTTTATTTAAAAAGTAATAATATCTATCAAGCCATCTTTCAAGATTGAGAATTAAATAATTATATATTTTATTTATTATGCTTTGATTATTTATATTTTCTATTTCTTGAATATTCATTTCTAATAATTCCGTATCTTCCAAAGCCTTTACCGTGAAAATAAAAGGTTCGTTAATTACCGCGTTATAAAATCCTATAATATCTCCTTCTTTATATTGAAAAGTATAATTGTCTGCAAAATAACTATATGCTTCAACTTTTCCTTTAATGATTATATAAAACATATATTTAGGTTCTTGTCCGTCTATAAATATTATAGAATCTTTTTTAAATTTGACAGTTTTTGAATTACTCATATTTACAAACTCATTAATATAAAATATTATTTTTTAATTATATAAAATATAAACCAATAAATATGGAATAGATAAAATATAAATATACGATTTGTTTATAAAAAATAAATAAATTCTATTTTATTGAAAAAGCACAACGCCTTTTTTTAATATAATATTCGCATATATTTCAAGTTCGCTTGTAGAAACTATAGCGTAAACATTTTTACATCTATCGTAAAATTTAAATCTTTCCAAATATTCGTAATCAATTTTTTGATGCTCTTCTATTATATTTTTGTATTTACTCCAAACCGAAGGCTCTCTTCCAAAGTCGGCATTAGGTTGCATTAAAATTGCTGGCTTATCTACAAAAGTGTCTAACGGTAAAAGAGGCATAATAGCTTTTAAAATAGCTGGAATTCCAACTCCATCAAGCCTTATTATTTTTTTTACATTATAATCATGAGCTGGAAAATTTCCGTCTGCAAAAAGTATTTCGCTTCCATGTCCCATTTCGCATAATATTTTTAAAAGCTCTGGAGAAATTACGGGGTTTATTCCTTTTAACATAAAATTTCCTTTTTATTTAATAATTTTAATAATATAAATTATTAGGGAGAGTTAACTCCCTAATAATAAAATATTTGTTTAATTATTTTGAAACCTTTCCAAATAAAGGTCCGAAATGTTTGCAGGCTCTGAAGTCCGCTCCTTCCAAATCTTTAGTCCCAAAAGATTTCCATGCCTTTGGTCTAAATATTCTCTCTTCACTCACATTATGCATACTAACGGGAATACGAAGCATAGACGCTAAAGTTATTAAATCCGCTCCGATATGTCCGTAAGCAGCGGCGCAGTGATTTGCTCCCCAATCGTTCATAACAGAATAAACATCCTTAAAAGAATCTTTACCCGTCAATATAGGCGCAAACCATGTGGTTGGCCATGTAGAGTCCGTTCTTTTATTGATAACGCTAAAGATTTTTTCGTCTATATTAACCGCATAGCCTTCCGCTATTTGCAAAACCGCTCCAAAGCCTTTAACCAAATTAAGCCTTATCATAGTCATAGGCATTTCGCCTTTTGTTAAGAATGTTGAAGAAAATCCACCGCCTCTAAAATATTCTCTATTAGCTGGAGAAAACTCTGTAGCTTTAAGACAGTTTTTAGCTTCCTCTTCGCTTATATTCCAATATTCTTTTAATGAAGGCTTGCCATGAATTTTCTGCTCTCCCGTCCAATCCAAAGACGCAGCACCCGAATTTATTAAATGTATTATGCCATTTTTAGCTTTTCCCGTAAGTTCTTTTCCCGTCACTCTTTTAACTGCTTCGGGACTCCAATATGTTCTCACATCTGCAAATAATTGAGATTTATTTGTAAGCAGATGAGCAAAAAGCATAGAGAGTCCGTTTAACGAGTCGTTTTCGGTAGCCAATACATAAGGTTCTCTTATTCCGTTCCAATCGAAAGAAGAATTTAATATAGCTTCGGCAAAGTCTCCGTTAGGCATATAATCCGTCCAATGTCTCTGCCCTTGAAAGCCTCCGACTATGGCGTTATGTCCCTGCGCTTCTTCTATATATCCCATATCCGCTAATTTTTTATTTCCAATCATCAAATCGCGCATTATCATAGCCATTTTAATTGAAACAGCCCATTCTTCCTCTTTTTGTTTGTCCGTAGCCTTTGCTTTATTATTGTCTTTTCCAATTTTACATTGTTTAGCCCAATTTAAAGCTTTTTCAAATTCTTCTTTATCATATATTTCTAATTCTAATCTTCTTTTTATCTCGCTCATATCTACGAATTCCGTTCTCATTCCCAAATAATCAAGCAAGAATTCGGCATCAACCATAGAACCCATGATGCCCATAGCGACATATCCCATACTTAAATACGATTGATTTTTCATCGTAGCTACTGCAAGTCCAGATTTTACAAAACGAAGTATTTTTTCTTTAACATCTTCGGGAACTTTTGTATCTCCAGCATCTTGAACATCATGCCCGTATATTGAGAATACTGGCAAACCTAATTGAGTATGTCCAGCGTCCGCCGCCGCTAAATATACGGCTCCTGGTCTTTCCGTTCCATTAAATCCCCATATAGCCTTTGGAATGCTTGGAGTCATATCTATAGTTTCAGAACCGTAGCACCAACATGGAGTAACCGTTAAAGTTAAAGCCACTCCGTTTTCTTCAAATTTTTTCTGACATCTCGCTGCTTCGGCTACTCCTCCGATTGTAGTATCGGATATAACGCATTCCACTTTTTCTCCACTAGTATGCATTAAATTATCCTCTATCAGTTTTGCAGCCGTTTTAGCCATATTCATTGTCGTATCTTCAAGCGATTCTCTAACACCGTTTCGCCTTCCGTCTATAACGGGTCTTATGCCTACTTTAGGCAAATTACTTTGCATTCTAAACATTTATTTTATTCTCCTTTTTTAGAAAGAATTATTATTCATATAATAACTGCGCTATATCAGGGTCGTCAATATTAGTTTTGTCATACCATTTTGCTCCCGTATCTACGCTTGAAATTGACTCTCCTTTAGAGGCTTTTACCGCTAAACTAACGGCTTGATATCCAATTTGATAAGGGTTTTGAGTCACAGAACCTAATATTATACCGCTTCTTATAGCGTCTAATTGAGGTTTTCCAGAATCGAATCCCATAGCTACCAAATCGCCACCGTCTTGAGCGTCTCCTATTATAGTGTTAGCAACTCCAGATTCGGCGCTTTTATAAACTACTAAAAAACCTCTTGCCATAGCTTCGTTTGAAAAATATATTCCTAAAACGCTTTTGCCTCTTAACGCATTAACTTCGTTTGCCGTATCGGATTCGTTTTGAGTGGTTGGAACTATAACCTGTAAAACATATTTATTTGCGGTAGTAGTGTCGGAATCCGCTAATTGTTTAAATCTATTTACAAATCCTTCCGCTCTTTCTACTCCGCTATCGGAATTATCATGCTGTAAAACCGCAATTTTAGCCTTTTTATTGGCTGAAAATTTAGCTATTCTGCCTTTTAATTCTTCAAACATTCTTTCGGCTACAACTCTGCCAGCGGCTCTATTATCCGTAGCTGCAGTAGCTAAAACCGCGCCTTGAGCTTGTTCGGGTCTAACTCCGCTATCAAATGTAACCAAAGGAATATTTTTTTCTTTAATTCTTTTGATTTGTCCAGAGAAGTCGCCCGTTACCGCTGCAAAAGCTATGGCATCGGGATTTTTGTTTATCTCGCTGTCAAGTAAATCCTGTTGCACTTTTGAATCGGCTTCGGTTTCTGGTCCTACAAAGCTGATTCTAACGCCGTATTCTTTTGCCGCATCGTCTGCGCCTTTCTTAACCGTTACCCAAAACTTATGTTGAAAACCTTTAGACACAACGGCTATGTAATGTTCTTTGTTTCCGCAACTTATCAAAATAAGAACGGATGCTATTAATGTTGTTGTTAGTAAGAAAATCTTTTTCATTTCTTTACTCCTTTGTTAAATTTTTTTTATAAAAAAGAGAAAATCTCTATTTTATACTTTTTTTATCTTCGATTAATTTATTTATTTCAGATTTAACTCTCTTTATATCTTCAGAATAATCTTTTGAATTATCCGACATCATATAATCTATTTTTATTCTTAAATCTTCTATATTATTTTCAAGTATTTCTAATTTTTCTTTTTTAGGGTCAATTTTTTTAACTTTATCCGACATTTTTATTCTATAAACATCTATAAGAACGGCGATTATAACGACTATTCCTATAGTAAAATATTGGAAAAATTGCTCCACTCCGACAGAAGGAAGCCCTACTTTCAAAACCGACATTATATAAACGCCTATTATCGTTCCTATTATAGAACCGACTCCTCCAGAAAGCGAAGTTCCGCCGATTACTACCGCGGCTATAGCGTCAAATTCGTATCCTTGTCCAGCGCCTGGCGATATGCTCGAATAACTTGCAGCAAAAGCCAAACCTCCAAGTCCGCAGAAAAATCCCGCAATCGTATAGGCTATGATTTTCCATTTTTTAGTTTTTATTCCAGAAAGTCTTGCAGCTTCTTCATTGCTTCCTAATGCAAATACATATCTTCCGATAATCGTTTTTCTTAAAACTATTATTGAAATTATTGTAAATATTAAAAGAATTATAAAACCAGAAGGAAAATTTGATTGAGTAGCGTTAAATAAAACTCTAAACCATCCGTATTGAGGGTCCGTTATAGTAGGATAATAAATTGTTTGAGATTTTGAAACTATACCCGAAAGTCCTTTAGTAACCATAAGCATACCCAAAGTGGCTATAAACGGAGGCAAATGAAAATAAGATATTAAAACTCCGCTAATTATTCCGCCTAAAGTAGCAGTAAATATTACGATTAAAATTACAAGCCACATAGGAGTTTGAAAATTATTTATCATAACTCCGCCAACCATTGCAGAAAATAACGAAAGAGAGCCGATTGATAAATCTATTCCGCCCGTTATTATTACAAATGTGACTCCTATCGCTAAAAATCCTATAAAATAAGAATTTCTTAATATTAAAGAAAAAGTATCGAAAGTAAAGAAATTTCTTCCAGCTATAACAAAAAATACATACAGAATAAGAAGAGCGACTATCGTTAAAAATTTTTGCAAGCCGTTATTCCTTAAATATATTAAAGAACTTCTTATTTTTCTTCTATTTTAGCCTTTAAGCAAAGATTTCCTTCAAAAGTATTTGTTTCTTGATTATACATATAACACTCCGATTAATTTATATTTTTAACGCATCGTGGCATATCTCATTATGTCGTCTTGCGTAGCTCCTTTTATATCCAACTCTCCCGTCTTCTTTCCTTCGGACATAATCAAAATTCTATCGCTCATTCTCAATACTTCCACTAAATCCGAAGATATCATTATTATTGATTTACCCATAGAAACCAACCTTTCCATAAGACTATATATTTCGCTTCTTGCTCCAACATCTATTCCTCTTGTAGGTTCGTCAAATATTAATATTTTGCATTCTTTAATAAGCCAATTAGCGATAACAACTTTTTGTTGATTTCCGCCCGATAAATTTTTTACAAGCTGATTTATAGAAGGCGTTTTTATATTTAAAGATTTTACTTCTTCTTTAGCCGTTTTATTAATATCTTTCTTTTGAACCATTAAAAAATGCGAAAATTTATTATAATTTCCCATCATCATATTGTCAGAAACGGGCAAACCTAAAGCCAAACCGTATCTTTTTCTGTCTTCAGATAAATATCCTATTCCGTTTTTTATAGCGTCTACGGGAGATTTTATATAAACCTGTTTTCCGTTTACGAATATTTTACCGCTATCAAATTTATCCGCTCCAAAAATAGCTCTTGCAATTTCCGTTCTTCCCGCTCCCATAAGTCCTGCAAATCCTAAAATCTCGCCTTCTTTAAGCGAAAAACTTATATCCTTTATTATTCCTTGAACGGTTAAATTTTCAACTCTTAAAATTTCTTTAGCGTCTTTCGGAACTTTGCTTTCGGTTTTAGGCGTTTCGTATATAACTCTTCCAACCATTAAATTAACAATTTCGTCTTTATTTGTTTCTTTAGTCAATTTAGTGTCTATATATTCTCCATCTCTTATAACTGTTATTCTGTCGGATATAATAAATAATTCTTCCAAACGATGCGATATATAAACTATTGAAACTCCAGTTAATTGCAAATCTTTAATTATTCTAAATAATTCTTTCGTTTCGGCTTCCGTTAATGCGGCGGTTGGCTCGTCCAAAATTAAAATTTTAGAATTATGAATCAAGGCTTTTGCTATTTCTACAAGCTGTTGTTTTCCTACGGTTAATGAGCCTATTTTATCGGAAGGATTTATATCGACATTCATGCCTTTAAATATAGATTTTGCTTTTTTAATCATTAAATTGTCATCGATTAATCCGATTGAATTTAAAGGTTCATGTCCTATAAAAATATTTTGAGCGACAGTTAAATGATTCATCAAATTTAATTCTTGATGCACTATAGATATTCCTTTTTCTTCGGCTTCTTTCGGACTATTTACTTCAAGTTGTTTGCCAAAATATTCTATAGTTCCAGAATCTTTTTCGTATATTCCCGATAAAATTTTCATAAGAGTAGATTTTCCAGCTCCATTTTCTCCAATTAAAGCTAATATTTCGCCTTCTTTTAGAGAAAAATTAAAGTTTTTGAGAGCGTAAACTCCTTTAAATCTTTTCTCAATTCCCGTCATTTTCAAAATTATTTTATCATCCATAAGAATAATTTAACCTTTTTTATTTTTATATAAATATATTATAATCAATAAAAATTCATTTGTCAAGCTATTTTAAATATTTTTTTAAAAAAAATTCTATGTTTTCATAATTTTCTATTTTTTTTTTTTTTTTTGAAAAAATAATAATATTATCTACATATTGATATTATATAGAAAATATATTATAATATATTAAAAATAATTAAATTAAATTTTTTTGAGGAAATTTTATGTCTGAACAATTTTATTCGATTGCATGCGATTTTGGTTCTTCTGGCGGAAAAATATTTTTATCGAAATTTCAAAACGATAAAATGACGCTTGAAGAGATTCATAGATTTTCATTAAATCCTATAAAAATAAATAATTATTATTATACGAATTCTATATTTATGTATTCAGAGTTGCTTAAAGGAGTTAAAAAAGTAATTGAAATGGGAATACAACCAAATTCTTTAGGCATAAATTCATGGGGAGTAGATTACGGATATATAGATAAAAATGGGGAGTTAATATCAAATCCAATAAATTATAGAGACACAAGAACGATTAACACTATTAAAAAACTTGAAAAAATCGGTTTGGGCGCTAAAGAACTTTATAAAATAACGGGAATATCTTGCATGCCTTTTAATACGATAATGCAAATTTACGAAGATTTAGAAAATAGAAACGATATAATAAAAAACGCTAAAACTTTATTATTTACTCCAGATTTGTTTGCATATTTTTTAACGGACAATATTTCTACAGAATATACTATAGCCTCGACTTCGCAACTTATGGATATAAATAAAAAAAATTGGTCTGAAGAAATTTTTGAAAAAATAAATTTCGATATTAAAAAAATGCCCGACTTTATTAATACGGGAGATAAAAAAGGAATTTTAAAAAAAGAAATAGCCGATTATTTAGGATGCAAACCTTTCGATATAATCGCCGTAGCTTCGCATGACACGGCTTCCGCTGTTTTGTCAGCTCCGCTTAAAAATGAAAATTCCGCTTATTTATCATGCGGTTCTTGGTCTTTACTCGGAGTAGAATTAGAAAAGCCAATATTAACGGACGCAGCTTTTAATAACGGCTTTACAAATGAAACAGGATATAATAACACAATAAGATTTTTAGAAAATATAAACGGACTTTGGATAATTCAACTTCTCCAAAAAAAATATAATATATCATTTAATGAAATGGAAACTCTCGCTAAAAATAATATAGAAACGAAACATAGAATAGATATTAACGATAATAGATTTTATAATCCTTCGGATATTGAAGAAGAGATAATAAATTATTATAAAGAAACTAATCAAGGAATTATTGAAAAAAAAGACAGAGGAATTATAATATCTTCTGTTTATAATTCTTTATCCGATAGTTATGCAAAATATATAGAAAGTCTTAAAAATATTTTGCAAAAAGATATAAACTATTTGCATATAGTCGGAGGAGGAAGTAGAGATAAATTGATTTGCAAATTAACTAAAGATAAAACTAATATAAAAGCGTTTGCCGGTCCCGTGGAATGCACGGCGATAGGAAATATATTGGCTCAATTTAAATCTTTAGGTTTATTGAAAAATGTTAAAGAAATGAGAGAATTAGTAATAAAAAGTTTTGATATAAAAGAAATATAATTTTATTTGTAAAAGTTTAATTAAATATATTTTTTAAGGAGAAATAATCAATATGATTAAAAAAAATAATAATTCTAATAATAACAGAAAAGATTTGTCTAAACAGATAATAGCCGCATGCTTAAAAATGCGCGAGGACGGAGTAAATCAAGGAACTGCTGGAAATATAAGCGTTAGATTTAAAGACGGAATGCTTATAACTCCTTCGGGAATGCCTTACGAGATTATGAAACCTGAAGATATAGTTTTTGTTAATTCAAAAGGCGAAGCCGAAAAAGATAAAATTCCTTCAAGCGAATGGAGATTTCATTTATCGATTTTAAAAGACAATCCAAATTTTAACGCCGTTATTCATAATCATGCTGTTTATTCTTCTATGGTTTCTATACTCAATATTGATTACATACCTGCAATACATTATATGGTTGGAGTCGCGGGGGGAAATAAAATTCCTTGCGCGAAATACGCGACTTACGGAACTCAAGAATTATGCGATAATATTTCAATAGCAATGAAAGGTTATAAAGCCTGCATATTAAATAATCATGGTTTAGTCGCTTCGGATGAAACTTTGCAAAAAGCTTATCATGTAATGATGGAAGTTGAAAATTTGGCAAGATTATATATCGGAGTTAAAACTATAGGCAATTTTTCTATTTTACCCGATAGCGAAATGGAAATAGTTTTAGAGAAATTTAAAAATTACGGCTTAAATGTAAAACATAAAATAAAATCTAATAAATCAAATAAAAAATAAATTAACAAAAGGAGAATTAAAATGGCTAGATTTATTTTAAACGAAACAAGTTATTTTGGAGCGGGAATTAGAAACGAACTTTCTAACGAAGTTAAAGCGAGAGGTTTTAAAAAGGCGCTTTTAGTTAGCGATAAAGTTTTGGATTCCTGCGGAGTATTGCAAAAAGTAAAGGATGTATTGGATAAGGGCAATATATCTTACGAAACTTTTTTAGATATTAAGCAAAACCCTACGATTAAAAACTGTAAAGACGGACTTTCTGTTTTTAATAAGGCTAAAGCGGATTTTCTTATTGCCGTAGGCGGAGGTTCTGTAATGGATGTCGCAAAAGCTATAGGAATAACTAAAAATAATCCCGAATTTGAAGATGTTAAATCTCTTGAAGGAGTTGCGCCGACTAAAAATAAAAGCGTTCCTATAATGGCATTGCCTACAACTTGCGGAACTGCAGCCGAAGTTACTATTAATTATGTTATTATAGACGAAGAAGAAAATAGAAAAATGGTTTGCGTTGACCCTAAAGATATACCAATAATAGCTTTTGTCGATGCAGAACTTATGGCTTCTATGCCAAATAGTCTTGTCGCAGCAACGGGAATGGACGCTTTAACCCATGCTATAGAAGGATATATTACTAAAGGCGCTCATACTATTTCGGATATGTTTGAATATAAGGCGATGCAACTTATTTCAAAACATTTAAGAGGAGCGGTAAAAGATAAAAATATGACGGATATGGACGGAATGAGTATCGCTCAATATGTGGCGGGAATGGGATTTAGCAATGTAGGACTCGGAATAGTTCATTCTATGGCGCATCCTCTTGGAGCTATATTTGATATTCCGCATGGAGTTGCAAACGCCGTGCTTTTGCCTATAGTTATGGAATTTAATATGCCCGTTTGTATAGATAAATATGTCGATATAGCGATTGCAATGGGAGAAAAAGTTGACGGACTTAAAAAAGAAGATGCGGCTAAACTTGCCGTTGAAGCGGTTAAAAAACTATCAAAAGATGTAAATATTCCTGCGAATTTAAGAGAATTAAAAATAAAAGAAGAAGATTTGCCAAGATTATCCAAAGACGCTTTAGCGGATGTATGCACGGGCGGAAATCCGAGAGATGTAACTTTAGAAGATATTTTAGCTTTATATAAAAAGGCTTATTAATATTTATATTTATTGATATTAAAATAGTCATGCATTTATGCATGGCTATTTTTTATTAAACGCATAATTAAATATAAATTAAAAATTAGACATCATTTTTTCGTATTTTAATTTATCTTTATATAATTCTAAATATATTTTATATTTTGATTCATAATATTTTTTAATAGTTTTATTAGGTTTTATTAATTTTGCTTTTTTATTCATTTTAGATAACGCTTCTTTATAATTTTTATATTCTCCCGATGACACAGAAGCTAATATAGCGCTTCCAAATACTACAGATTCTTCATGTCCTGGTATATAAATATTATATTGACATATATCTGCAAGCTCTCTCATAAAAAGCTCATTCTTTCCCGCTCCGCCGCAAACTATTATAGAGTTGATTTTATATCCTTTATTTATAGCGGTATCTATAATATTTTTTGTTCCAAAACATACGCTATCAATCGTAGCCCAATATATTTTTGCCATAGAAACTATATCGTCAGACATATTTAATCCGATTTCCATTCCTCTTTCTTTTGAACTTGCTATTGGCGAGCGATTGCCGTAATGATAATCTAAAATATGAATATCTTTTATAGAATATGGATTTTCTTTTTTCAATTTATCAACTTCTTTATTTAATATTTCGTATATATTTTTATTATTTTTTATATCTTTTATCAATTTATTATAATAAGGATGTTTTTTTATATTATAATCTATTAAACTTCCAAAAGCGCTCTGCCCTCCTTCGTTAAGCCACATATCTGGAAGCATTGCATTATAATAAGGTCCCCAAACTCCTTGAACAAATATAGGTTTTTTACTATTCAACATATGACAAGCCGAAGTTCCCGCGACTATTACCACCGAATCATTAACTTTATCGATTAAAGAACCTAATCCTCCCGAATGAGCGTCTATCATACCAACGGCGACTTTAGTATTTATTGAAAGCCCCATTTCTTTAGAACTTTTTTTAGTTAAATATCCTGCAAATGTTCCTGGCTCTTTTACAATATTTCCTATTTTATTTTTATCTATCAAATCTTCTAACCCCAAACTTTTGAAAAAATTTCTATCCCATTTATTTTTATGAGCCAAATATGTCCATTTACATGCCAAAGTGCATGAACTTCTTATATTATTTCCGCATGCTTTATATTGCAAAAAGTCCGCTAAATCAAAAAATTGAGAGACTCTTTTATAGCTATTAGGAAGATTTCTTTTTAACCATAAGATTTTAGGAATTTCCATTTCAAGACTTATTTTACCGCCTACATATTTTAAAACTTCATGCTTTTTTGAATTAATTTCATCCGCTTCTTTTTTAGCTCTATGGTCCATCCACATTATTATATTCCAATAATCTTCTTTTCCTTTGCTCAAGCTTACGGGATTATCGTTTTTATCTAAAGCGACTAAAGAACATGTGGCGTCAAAACCTATCGCTATAATATCATTTTTATTTACATTTGCTATTTTTAAAACTCTTTTTACAGATTTACAAACGCTATTCCATATATCTTCAGAAGATTGCTCTACAAAATTTTCTTCATACTTTTTTATTTTTATATTTGTCGAAGAAAATCCTTTTTCCTCTCCATTCAAAGAAAAAATTCCAGCTCTTGCGCTTCCCGAACCGACATCTATTCCTATAACATATTTCATAATAAAACCGACAGTAGCATAACCATAAAATGGGGCGAAACTTTAGCGGAATCTCATCCTTCGGCTCAAATGGCAATAAGAGCGGGAAAAGAGATAACGGAAAGAACTAAAGGAAGAGTAAAGGTTGAAGTTTATACGGGCGGACAATTAGGCGCTTCAAAAGAGATGGTTGAAGCTATGCAAATTGGCGCTCAAGAAATGTTAACCGAAGGAGTGGCGCAATTTCAAATGCTTCCGTCTTTGGAAATTTTGGAAGCGCCTTATATTTGGAAGAATCCCGAAACTTTTGACAAAGTAGTTAAAAGCGATATTATCGAAGAGTTTAATCAAAAACTTATAGAAAGCGGAAATATTCGTATTTTAGGAACGACTTATTACGGTTATAGACATTTAACTACTACCGATAAAGCAGTTCATTCTCTTAATGATGTTAAAAATTTAAAAATCCGCGTCCCTGAAGTTCAAATGTATATAGCAATGGCTGAAGCTTGGGGTTCAAAACCTACTCCGATGAATTTCAATGAATTATATTTGGCTTTAAAACAGAATGTAGTTAACGGACAGGAAAATCCTTTGCCTACAATTAATTCGGGCAAATTCTACGAAGTGCAAAAATATTTAATATTAACGGGACATATTATAACCGCAAGAATAGTTACGATTAATGAAACCGTATGGCAAAAGATTTCAGAAGAGGATAGAAAAATTATACTTGATGTTGTTAATAAAAATATTGAGATTCATAATAATGAAATTAAGTCTCTCGAGAATTCTTTAATAAACGAATTTGAAAAAGCTGGCGTTACGGTAATAACTCCAAATGTCGAAGAGTTTAGAGATGTAGTATTAAAATCTGTTCCCGCAAAATTAGAAAGCAGATGGGGAAAAGGTTTATTTGAAAGAATATTGCAAGCTCAAGAATAAAAAATTTATGGTTAAATAATAATTAAATAATAAATTAAATTTGGAGCGTTAATTATGAAGATATTAGAAAAGATAATAGATACCGTTTGCGTCATTTTGATGTTCACTCTTTTTATTGTTATTCTTCTGCAAATACTTTTTAGATATTTCTTCAATATGCCATTGAAATGGACTGAAGAATTAGCGAGATATGTTTTTGTATGGGTTTCAATGATAGGATGGACTTATGGAACGAGATATGATACTCATATCCAAGTAAATATATTTAGTAATTTATTTCCTAAAAAAATAAAAAGCTTTGTATTTTTATTTATTCAATTATTAAGTATCATTTTCTCTTTGGCTTTAGGGTATTATTCTATAGGTTTAGTAAAGCAAGGTTATGTTTTTAAGGCTATAACATTGCCAATCAATTTTTCGTTAATTTATTCGATTATACCGATTGTATGCGCGATATTGATTATATATGCTATCTTAAAAATATATAACTTTATAAAATACGGAAATACGGGAGGAAATTAATATGACTATGTATATTTTATTAATTTTATGGCTTATATTAATATTTATAGGCTGTCCGCTTTATTTGTCTTTGGGCGCCGTTTCTTTATTGTATGCGGTTTTAAGCGGTTCAAATCTAATTATAATTCCTCAAAAAATATCTATGTCGGCTAATTCTTTTCCGCTTCTTGCGGCTCCGTTTTTTATTTTAATGGGAAATATAATGAATTTCTCGGGAGTCACGAATAGAATATTTAAATTTGCGGATGTTTTAGTCGGATGGATGCGAGGAGGATTAGGACATGCTAATATAATTGCAAGCGTAATATTCGCGGGAATGAGTGGGGCCGCCGTTGCAGACGCTGGAGGATTAGGAACAATCGAAATAGAAGCTATGCGAAAAGCGGGATATGACGATGATTTTTCATGCGCAATTACCGCAGCTTCTTCTACAATAGGTCCTATAATTCCGCCTTCTCTTCCTATGATTATTTACGGAGCGCAGTCTGAAACTTCTATAGGAAAACTTTTTATAGCGGGAGTTATTCCTGGAATTTTAATGGCTGTCGCTTTAGGTATAATGGTTGAAGCGAAGGCAAGAAAAAATAATTATCTGTATCAAAAATGGCAAGGTTTTAAAGTTTTATTTAAAGCTTTTATAGAAGCTTTTTGGGCTTTAATGGCGCCTGTGATATTATTGTTAGGCATTATGCTTGGAATATTCACTCCAACGGAAGCTGCCACAGTTTCCGCATTTTACGCTTTAATTTTAGGTTTATTCGTTTATAAAGAGTTTAAATTAAAAGAATTGCCTAAATTAATGCTTATGGCTGTAAGCACAAACGGAGTGGTATTGGCATTGGTAATGACGGCTATGGCGTTCGGTTATTCCTTAACTATAGCTCAAATTCCTCAAATGGCGGGAAATTCGTTATTAGCTTTAACATCCAACCCTTATATAATATTATTTCTAATAAATATTTTCTTGCTTTTTATAGGATTATTTATGGAATCAACGGCGGCTATGTTAATACTAATTCCTATATTTATGCCCGTTATTAATCAAATGGGTATAGACCCCGTTCAGTTTGGCATAATAATGGTTTTAAACTTAATGATAGGAACTATAACGCCTCCCGTTGGGGTAGTTTTATCGGTTACGGGAAATGTAGCTAATGTTTCATTTGATAGAGTTGCAAAAGCTACAGCCCCGTTTTTAATACCTTTAATTATAGTATTATTGCTGGTAACTTATGTTCCGTATATTACTTTATTTTTGCCAAGCTTATTTAATTAAGATTTAAATTTTATTTTAAAAAAGGAGAAATTAAAATGAAAAGAACAAAAAAATTATTAACTCTTATTTTTGCTTTGACTTGCATTTTTACATTTTTATCATGCAGTCAAAAAGAGGAAGAATTTCCAAGTAAAAATGTAACGGTTATTATTCCAAACGCTCCTGGCGGAGGAACGGATAGAAGCGTTAGAGGAATATTGGAAGTGGCTAAAAAATATAGCAAAGCCAATTTTATAGCCGAAAATAGACCTGGCGCCGCTACCGCTATAGGAACTTCCGCAATAGCAAACGCTAAAGCTGACGGTTATACTATCGGAGCTATTACGGTTGAATCGGTTATACTTCCGCATGTGGGACAAATGCCCGTAGATTATACGGCTTTCAAACCTTTAGCTTTCACTATTGGAGAGCCTAGCGTTTTAACTATAAAAACGAACGATAAAAGATTTTCAAATTTAAAAGAGTTTATCGAATACGCTAAAGCAAATCCTGGAAAATTGAAAGTAGGAACGAGCGGAGTCAATTCTATATGGTATATCGGAGCTTTACTTTTAAAAGAAAGTTTAGGCATTGATTTTACAATAATTCCTTACGAATCGGGAAGTTCGGATACGGTTGCGGCGCTTGTCGGCGGACATATTGACGCTACTACCGTAGGACCTGGAAATGTAAAAAATCAGGTTGACGCTAATGTGTTAAAAAGTTTGGCTATACTTACAGAAGAGCGTTCGCCTTTATTTCCCGATTTGCCTACTATAGTGGAAGAAGCTAATATTGAACCTTTTACTATAAGAGCTTGGGCTTTAATGGTTTGTCCCGCTAAAGTTTCTGACGAAGTATATAATTATTGGAACGATGTATTTACAAAAGCCTCGCAAGACGAAGAGTTTAAAAACTTTTTAAATATGCAAGGTTTAATAATGCCCATAGGTATGGAAAATGCCGAAGAGATTTTAAAATCCGATAACGAATTATACAAAAGGGTTATAGAATCGATTCAACAATAATTTAATTAATATTCTTCCCGTATAAAATTAAAAATTATGCGGGAGAATATAAAATAAAAGAGGATATTATTTTGAAAAAGTTAACAATATTTTTAGGAACAATTTTTTTATTAGTCTCAATATTGGGAATATATCTTTCGTTAAAACTGCCTAATTTTAATAATGCGGTTATGTTTTCTATGAAGCCTTCGTTTTACCCAATGATAATTTTTTCATTATTATTTTTATCTTGCATAACTTTAATAATAAAAAATTTATTTGCAAATATAAGCGAAGAGAGTAAATTACATTTAATTAATAAAGATATGCGTATAATGTTTGGACTATATTTTTTATATATATTAATGCTTCCGTTTTTGCAATTTATAATTTCAACTATAATATTTTTTATGCTGTCCACTTTTTATTTAATGAAGGACAGAACTAAATATAATTCTATAATTTTATCTATAGTTAATATTATATGCACAGCGGCGCTTTATTTTTTATTTGTTAAATTATTTAATGTACCTTTATAAAGGCAAATGATTAATTTTATATTTTTAAAAATTTAAAAAAAGGAGAAAATAAATAAAATGGAAATATTGAATTCTTTATTAACCGTTTTTCAGCCTTTGCCTATATTAGCTATATTTATAGGAACTTTGGTTGGAATTATAATAGGCGCTTTGCCTGGTTTAAGCTCTACAATGGGAGTCGCTTTATTATTTCCTATAGCTTTTAAAATTTCTGGCATATCGGGAATACTAATGCTTTTGGGAATTTATATTGGCTCGGTTTACGGCGGAAGCATATCGGCAATATTATTAAATACTCCAGGAACGCCCGCATCCGCTTGCACAGTTTTTGAAGGTTATCCTATGACAAAGAGAGGAGAAGGAGGAAAGGCTTTGTTTATATCAACTTTTGCGTCTTTTACGGGCGGAATTATAAGTTGTATTATGTTGATATGGGCGTCTCCTTTTTTGGCAAAATTTGCCCTAAAATTTGGAGCGCCTGAATATTTTACATTAGGGCTTTTTGGTTTAAGCATTATATCGGGAATTTCTGGCAAATCTCTACTGCTCGGTTTTATTTCATGTTTATTAGGTTTAATTATATCGATAATAGGTTTAGACCCTTTTACAGGATATTTGCGTTTCACTTTCGGCTCTATGTATTTGGCGGGAGGAATATCTTTTATTCCCGTTTTAATAGGAGTATTGGCTTGCGCTCCAATATTTGTAGCCTTACAGGAAAACGATAGTCCTAATATTGTAAGCAATGCTAAAATAAAAGATATACTTCCGAAAAGAAACGAAATAAAAAAGATTACGATTCCTATGATTCGCTCTGGGATTTTAGGAACTATAATCGGCGCTATTCCTGGAGCGGGAGGAGATATAGCCGCGTTTGTTTCTTATAACGAAACTAAAAGATTTTCAAAAACTCCAGAAAAATTTGGAACAGGATGCATAGAAGGAATAGCCGCTCCCGAAGCGGGAAACAACGCCGTTACGGGCGGCGCTATGATTCCTTTATTATCTTTGGGAATTCCAGGAGATTCTGTTACGGCTATTTTAATAGGCGCTTTTATGAGTAAAGGATTGCAGCCTGGACCTTTGCTATTTAAAGATAATCTGCCTCAAGTATATATAATCTTTATAGGTTTATTTATAGCGAATATATTTATGCTTATATTAGGATTATTAGGAATAAAATTTTCAGTAAAAGTGACGAAAGTTCCAAGATATATATTAACGCCTTTAATATTGGTTTTATGCGTTTTGGGTTCGTTTGCAATTAATAATAATATTATAGATTTAGTAGTTTTGCTTGTAAGTTCCGTAATCGGATATTTTATGATAAAGACAAAATTTCCAATGTCTCCAATGATTTTGGGAATAATACTCGGTCCTATGGTTGAAAACAATTTAAGAAGGGCTTTGATTATGTCGGACGGAAACGCTCTTATATTTTTCTCAAGACCTATAAGTTTTACATTAATATTATTATCGGTTATAACGCTTATTTTACCCATTGCGCTCGATAAAATAAAAAAGAATAAAAATAAAAATATTAAATAAAATTAAAAATTAGAGAGGATTTTTATGAATGCAAAAATATATCCAACAATGATAACTCCTTTTAATGAAGATAGAAGCATAGATTATAACGGAGTCGCCGAAATTATAGAATGGTATATAGAAAACGGTTGCGATGGATTATTTGCAATATGTCAGTCAAGCGAAATGTTTTATATGTCGCTTTCGGAAAGATTGGAACTTGCAAAATTTATAGTCGATAAAGCTAAAGGAAGATTGGAGATTGTCGCTTCTGGGCATATAAGCTCTTCGTTAGACGCTCAAATAGAGGAAATGAAAGCTATAGCAAAAACAAATGTTAAGGCTATAGTTTTTGTAAGCAATCGTTTTGCAGATTCTTACGAAAATGACGATATATGGCTAAATAACATGAAAAGAGTAATAGACAGTATAGATTCTAATGTGGAGTTTGGAATCTACGAATGTCCTTATCCTTATAAAAGAGTTTTAAGCGATAGAGTAATAGAAGAGTTAGCAAAAAACGGTAGATTTACTTTTATTAAAGACACATGCTGCGATTTGGAAATAATTAAAAGAAGGGCTGATATATGCAATGGAAGTAATCTAAAATTATATAACGCTAATGCAAGCTCTTTATTATATTCTTTGCAACTTGGATATTATGGTTATAGCGGAGTTATGGCTAATTTTTATCCCGATTTATATGTTAAATTATTAAATTCCGACTTTTATTCAAAAGAAGCTAAAATGATAGAAAATTTTTTACTCATTACTTCGTATATAGAAAAACAGAATTATCCTAAAAATGCAAAGTATTATATGAATAATGTAGAAGATATAAATATAAACTCATATACAAGAACTTTAAGCAATCCGTTAAACGATTTGGAAAAACTTGAAATAAAGAGTTTGAAAGATTTGAAAAACGATTTAATAATAAGATTAAGCTATGTTTCATAAATGATTTTATATTATATAAGTTTTCTTAAAATTTAATTAATGATTATAATAATATTTAATATAAATTATTTGTTTGATATATCGAATCACTTTTTATATACTAAAATATTGTTAAATAAAAATAGTCTTGAAAAATTAAAAATAACGGAAATATAAAAAATACATATTAAGTTATAATATTTTTTATATTAAAATTTATTCAATAATTAAATAATTACATTTGAAAAATAATCGGTTTTATTATATTATTAAAGCGTGTTTATAATTTTATTAATTTCAATTTTTAAGGAGAATAAAATAATGGTTAAATTTTCAGATTTAGGTTTAGTAAATAGCAGAAGGCTTTTTCAAAAAGCTGTAAGCGGAGGATATGCAATTCCCGCTTTCAATTTCAATAATATGGAGCAACTTCAGGCAATAATTCAAGCCTGCGTTGAAACAAAAAGCCCTGTTATACTTCAAGTTTCTTCAGGCGCTAGAAAATATGCCAATCAAACTTTATTAAGATATATGGCGCAAGGAGCGGTTGAATATGCAAAAGAATTGGGAGTAAATGTTCCTATAGTTTTACATTTAGACCATGGAGACACTTTAGAACTTTGTAAAAGTTGTATTGAATATGGTTTTTCTTCCGTTATGATAGACGGCAGTCATCATGATTATAATAAAAATGTAGAATTGACAAAAAGCGTTGTAGAATATGCTCATAAATACGATGTCACAGTCGAAGGCGAATTGGGAGTTTTAGCTGGAGTTGAAGACGATGTTGTAGCCGAACAGCATACTTACACTCGTCCCGAAGAAGTTGAAGATTTTGTTAAAAAAACGGGAGTAGATTCTCTTGCGATATCTATTGGAACGAGTCATGGAGCTTATAAATTTAAACCAGGACAGAATCCTAAAATAAGGTTGGATATTCTTAAAGAGATAGAGAAAAAAATTCCAGGATTTCCTATAGTTTTGCATGGTTCTTCAAGCGTTCCTCAAGAATATGTTAAAATTATTAACGAAAACGGCGGAAAATTAGACGATGCTATTGGAATACCCGAAGAGCAATTAAGAGAAGCGTCAAAAAGCGCGGTTTGTAAAATCAATATAGACAGCGATTCAAGACTAGCAATGACGGCGGCTATAAGAAAAGTATTTCATGATGACCCAAAAGAATTCGACCCAAGAAAATATTTGGGACCTGCAAGAGATGAAATGAAAAAACTTTATATGCATAAAATAAATAATGTTTTAGGCAGTAATAATAAAATATAAGGAGATATTATGGGAAAGCAACATAGAAAAGTTGTAAAAAGAAAAAGAGCGGCAAGAAGAATAAAAAGACAAAAGGACGCTCTAAACGGCAAAACAAAATAATTAAAATAAGTTTATATAGCGAGGGCGTAAGTTATTCTTATGCCCTTAATTTATTATTGATAAAATTATTTGATAAAAAAGGATTTGATAAAATGAAAAAGACAATATTTTTTATAATTTTAATTTGGACGATTTTAATTTCATGTTCAAATAAATCTAATAAATCGCCTTTGGCAATACAAACCGATTTTGGAAGAAAAGATAACGCTGTAGCAAGTATGTATGGAGTTGCTTTGAGCGTTGATAAAGATTTGAAAGTTTACGATTTAACTCATGAAATTCCCGCTTATAATATTTGGGAGGCGGCTTTAAGATTGGAGCAGACGGCAAGATATTGGCCTTCGGGAACTGTGTTTATTAATGTTGTCGACCCTGGAGTTGGAACGGAAAGAAAATCTGTAGTAATGAAAACTAAAAATAATTATTATTTTGTAACTCCCGATAACGGCGCTTTAACTTTTGTGGCGGAAAGTTTAGGAATTGAAGAAGTCAGAGAGATAGACGAAGCGATTAACAGAAGAGAAAATTCCGAAGAATCTTACACATTTCATGGGCGAGATGTTTATGTTTATACGGGCGCAAAATTAGCTTCAAAACAAATTACTTTTGAAAAAGTTGGAAAATCTTTAGGAACTAATATAACTAAAATAGATTACGAAAAAGCGAGATTTGAAGACGGAAAATTTTTCGCAAATATTCCAATTTTGGATATTCAATACGGAAATGTTTGGAGTTCTTTACCAAGAAAATTAATGATAGATAACGGAATTCAAATTGGCGATATTTTAAATGTTAAAATTTATAATAATAATTCGCTTGTATGGACGGGAGATATTAAACTTGTAAATACATTCGGCGATGTGGCAGAAAATGATAATTTGGCTTATTTTAATTCAGAGCTTAATTTTTCGATTGCGATAAATATGGGAAATTTTTCAGAGAGGTATAGGGTTTACAGCGGGGCAGAATGGAGTATTGAGGTTATTAAAGAATAATTAATTTATTAGAATTATTATTTTAATCAGAGTTTTTATTTTATGAAAGATAGAATTGCAAAAATAATATCTTTATTATCGAGCGGATTATACGAAAGAAAAGAAATCGTAGCTTTAACTTTTTTAAGCATTATCGCGGGAAAGCCCGTTTTTCTTTACGGACCTCCTGGAACAGCTAAAAGTTTTATTGCAAAAAGAGTTTCTTACGCGTTTAGAGATTCAAAATATTTTGGATATTTAATGCAGAGATTCAGCACGCCCGAAGATATATTTGGTCCCGTTAGTTTGGAAGAACTTAAAAACGACAAATATATAAGAAAAATAAAAGGTTATCTACCCGACAGCGATTTTGCATTTTTAGACGAAATATGGAAAAGCGCTCCCGCAATACTCAACACTTTACTTACGATTATAAACGAAAGAATATTTAAAAACGGTTATGAAGAAATAAAAGTTCCTCTAAAGGGTTTGATTTCCGCAAGCAATGAAACTCCACCTCCAAATCAAGGACTTGAAGCTTTATACGATAGATTTATAACGAGGCTTACGGTTTATCCTCTAAAAGAAAGAGATAATTTTGAAAAACTTTTAGAAAATACTCAATTAAATCCTTTTATTGAAATAGAAGAAAAATTAAAAATAACAACGGAAGAATGGAATAAAATGAGCGAAGAAATCAATAAAATAAAAATTTCAAAAATCGTTTTTAATATTATTCATACAATAAAACTTTCCATAGAAAAATTTAACGAAAACAATATAGATATTCCAATATATATTTCAGACAGAAGATGGCAAAATATTTCTTATTTAATGAAAACCGCCGCATATTTAAACGACAAAAACGAAGTTGATATTTACGAAACTTTACTTTTAGATAATTGTTTATGGAGTTTGGAAGAGCATATAGAAGCAGTGAAAAAAATCGTAGAAAATGCAATTAGAATTTCTTATAATTTCAAAAATTCGGAATTTGAAAATTGGAAAAACGATTTTGAAAATTTAAAATCTGATATTGAAAATAAATTTTATAATTTAGAAAAAACTTACGACACTGAAAATATTGACGACAAATTATATATCGCTAAAACTTTAAATGTAAAAATTGACGAATACGGAAATAACGGCGATACGATAATTTATATTCCGTTAAAAAATATGAATAAAAAAGGATATTTTCATCCATTAGAACAAGGAAGATTTATAACTAAAAAATTTAGATGCAATTTTAACGAAAGTGAAATTTGCTCTATAGAAATTAATTCTGCGACTTTAACAAATGGAATAATTTCGGATAAACTTTCAAAGAATTATGAATTATTTACAAAATTTGAACCCGATTTTTATATGAGAAAAAACGGATTTAAGAAAGTTGAAAAAGAAAAAAAAGAAAATTATTTAATTCTTATAGATTCTCTAATATCTAAAATAGAAAATATAATTAATAATTCAAAAAATAATTTTGAAAAAACAAAAAAAGAATCTCAAAATATTTTTATCTCTGAAGAAAAAATTAATATTATAAACGATATGTTTCAATCTTATATTGAAGATTTAGAAAGCGAAAAATTAAATATTGAAAAATTTAAAATAGAGATTTTAGAATTTGCTACAATTTAAAATTAAAAAAATAAAAATTATAAATATGACAAATATAACTAATACTGCGACAAAAGAAATTAAGAAAACCGAAGATATGGCGAGAGGAGTTTTTTACGGTTCTTTTAAGAATATTGACGATAAAAGACTTGAAGACGAACTTGAAATAAAAATTTCAAAATGGGAAAAAGAATTAAAAGAATATATAGAAAATAATAATCCTTACGAAGCAAATAAAATAGAATTGGATGTCGCTTTTAAAAAGTTTAAAAATAAAAAATCGTCTAATAAAAGTTATAATAAAAACGAAATAATTAATTATTTAAATAGCTTTAAAGAAATTGATAAAAATATTGATTATAATTTTTGGATTGATAGATTAAATAATGAAAACTTTAATATTATAGAAAAAAATATTTTATCTTCTTGGGAAAAATCTTATAACGATAAAAATAATATTTGGACTTTGAATACAATTAAAGGAAAGAGAGAGAAATTTATTGTCGATATGGAATCTTGGATTAAGCTTTTAAAAAAACTTAAATATATGTCTAATATTTTGAGAATAAAAATGGGCGTTTTATGGGATTTTAGAATCGGCGAGCTTTCAGAAGACGATATTTCGCTTTTAAAAAGGTGGATTGATTTTATAAACGATTATAAGGATATAGAGATAATTTGCGAAAGTATGGGCAGAAGAGTAGACATTGAAAACGCGATTAATAATATAGAGTTTAAAGATTCTTATAATTATTCAAATAAAAAAATCACTTCAAAAGACGAAATTGTAGGAATTTATTTTTCAAAAGATATTGAGAATATAGTTCCAGAAGAGCTTTCTTTACTTTGCGACAGAGATTTTGAAAAATTATTTAAATTAAAATATATTGAAAATAGATTAATGTGTTTTGATAAGAATTCTTATATTTTTGACGAAAGAGAAACGCAGAAAATTCAATCGGGTTATATTGACGGAAGAGGTCCCGTTATAATATGCATAGATACAAGCGGTTCAATGAAAGGAATAAACGAATATATTGCAAAAGCTACAATGCTTAAAATAGTTATGCAGGCTTTGTCGGAAGATAGAAATGTTTATTTAATAAATTTTAGCGTTGAAATATACGCTTGCAAATTCTCTAAAAATTACGGCTTAAACGAACTTATAGATTTTCTTAAATTAAGTTATCATGGCGGTTCGGATATTTATAAAGCTCTTTACGAAGCAAACAGAATAATGAAAACGGACGATTTCAAAAATGCCGATGTTTTGGTATTGTCGGATTTTATTATGGAAGATATGCCTTATCATTTAATAGAATTATGCGACAAACAAAAATTAAAAGGAAATAAATTTTTTGCCGTTTCAATTGGAAAATTTCCATTCGGCTATTCCTATAGAAAAGTATTTAATAAACATTGGATATTTGATATTGATAACGGACTTAAAAGTATTTATTAATTCAATTTTTTGTTATTTTTAGAAAATAAAATATTCGTTCTTTTTTATATAAAGAGTATGCAAAAATTATGTTCTTTTTTGATAACACGCCAAAGGCGGGCAGACAACAATATGGTTTTTTTGCATCCTTGTGGAAAGTGATTTTTTTTAAAATAAACGCTTGACATATTTTTTAATCTATGTTATATTTTAATTATATTTATAGTTAAATAAATAATTGGATTATAAAAATATGAATAAAAATACTGTAATTTTGTTAAGCAAAGCAAAGCAAAGCAAAGCAAAGC